>JAEEGL013845251.1_pt1 | contig 44776 bp, 36 predicted proteins | sample 9134231 | NCBI WGS metagenome assembly JAEEGL01 (sample SAMN16246548, study PRJNA631951) | gut metagenome | biome: gut microbiome; feature: rumen; material: fiber-attached | host: Bos | place: Iran: Karaj | collected 2018-10 | reverse complement strand
TCAAAGACTATTTAACAAAACAATCAGAAGATTATGATCTGTATAAAGCGTCCAGTGAGTTCTTAAAAACATGCGACAATTATAAACTTGTTCAGTTCCATCCCTCATACAGCTATGAAGATTTTGTCAGGGGCATCAATGTGAAGCCGACGGGAGGAGGAACCGGCGTAACTTATGAAGTTGAATCAAAGATAATTGAAAAGTTTTGTAACGATAATGAAGGGAAACGTAAGGTCCTGGTTATTGATGAGATTAACAGAGCCCCGTTAGCATCCGTGCTGGGTGAATTGATATATGGGCTTGAATACCGCGGTGAAAAAATTTCTACACCCTATGAAATAGGAGGGAAGGATTTAATCATACCTGATGATTTATATATCATCGGGACGATGAACACTGCAGATCGTTCTATCGGATCAATGGATTACGCGGTCAGAAGAAGATTTGCTTTTGTTCCGGTAGGATCCGTAGAAGATGTAATAAAAGCCAGTTGGATAAATGAAGACGCAGGTAAAAAGGCATTGGATTTATATAGAGCATTGGTGGTTGGAAATGAAAAGGAAAATGAAAAAAACGGTATTTTTAACGACCAATATCTTGAAGATAAAGAACTTGATGTCGAAGATATAAAGATCGGTCATACATATTTCCTTGGTAAAAAGGGAAAAGGTGAAGAGGATGGCATCGATTATCTGGAGTATAGGTTAGAATATCAGATCAAACCTATCTATAACGAATATATAAAAGACGGGATTATCAAAAAAGCGGGTATGAAAAAGCTGGAAGAATATAGTGATAAAATTCTGTATCCAGAATCAATGTAAATAGGTAGCCAGGCATTGATATCAATAAATCAAATAAAATTGCAGCAATGTGAAGATTGACATCGATAAGGGTTTTAAACAAAATCGCAAACAGGAGCATATCTGTATTATGAAATCGTGCTTTGATCATTCCGTATAGTCCGTACAGTTCTGGAGGATTGTATTTTTGTGACCCAATTGTGCATCTGCCGTTTTTTGAGTATGTACCCGTGCACAATTCTTGCCTTATAGACAACTTTTTTTCTATAACTTTTAGGGAGTTTTTGTATATATGGAGTTCATATTACACTCTGAATATCAACCTACCGGCGACCAGCCGCAGGCAATAAAAGAACTTGTCGAGGGGTTCAAAGCGGGCAACCAGTTTGAAACCTTACTTGGCGTTACGGGTTCCGGCAAGACCTTCACGATGGCGAATGTGATAGCCGCTCTGAACAAGCCGACTCTGATCATCAGCCATAACAAAACACTCGCCGGACAGCTGTATGGAGAAATGAAAGAGTTTTTCCCCGAGAACGCGGTAGAGTATTTTGTGTCCTACTACGATTATTACCAGCCGGAAGCATATGTTCCGTCCACTGATACTTATATAGAAAAAGATTCGTCCGTTAATGATGAGATTGACAAGCTTCGCTTATCGGCTACTGCCTCTCTTTCCGAAAGAAATGATGTTATTGTTGTTGCGTCTGTTTCCTGTATCTACGGTCTGGGATCACCGGATGATTATATTCATATGATGATATCGCTGCGTCCGGGAATGCAAAAGGACCGTGACGAGGTTATACACGAACTTATTGATATCAGATATGACCGGGCAGAGGCAGATTTCAAAAGGTCCACCTTCAGGGTGCACGGAGATGTTCTGGATATATTCCCCGCAGAGTCAGGCGATACGGGAATACGTGTCGAGTTTTTCGGTGATGAGATAGACCGGCTTGTGGAATTTGATGTATTGACAGGCCATCCTAAGTCAGAACTGAAACATGCAGCGATTTTTCCGGCATCACACTATGTTGTGACAAAGGAAAAAATGGAACGAGGCATAGCAGAAATAGAAAAGGAACTCGAAGAACGGGTAAGATTTTTTAAATCCGAAGATAAACTGATAGAAGCACAGCGAATATCCGAAAGGACTAATTTTGACATAGAGATGATGAGAGAAACCGGATTCTGCTCAGGGATAGAGAACTATTCACGGCCGCTTGCGGGAAGGAAACCGGGCTCTGCACCGCTGACTCTCATGGATTTCTTTCCCGATGATTTCCTTATCATAGTGGACGAGAGCCATATAACTATCCCTCAGATTGGTGGTATGTTCAATGGAGATCAGTCCAGAAAATCCGCTCTTGTTGATTACGGCTTCAGGCTTCCTTCCGCAAAGGACAACAGACCGCTTTCTTTTGAGGAATGGGAAAGCCATATCGACAAGTTATTATTTGTCTCGGCAACTCCGGCGGAATATGAAGCGGAACACGAGCTTTTAAGAGCAGAACAGATCCTGCGGCCCACAGGACTTCTTGACCCTGAGATATCGGTGCGTCCTACAGAGGGACAGATAGATGACCTTGTGGCGGAAATAAACAACGAAACAAAGAACAAAGGCAAGATCCTCGTTACAACATTGACTAAAAAAATGGCGGAAGACCTTACAGATTATCTAAGGGAAATAGGGATCCGGGTCAAATACCTCCATTCTGATATTGACACTTTGGAACGCGCGGAGATAATAAGAGATATGCGGCTGGACGTATTTGACGTACTGGTTGGCATAAATCTGCTCCGTGAGGGACTGGACATACCGGAGATATCTCTGGTAGCGATAATTGATGCCGATAAGGAGGGATTTTTAAGATCGGCAACATCTCTCATACAGACCGTTGGAAGGGCAGCACGGAATGCCGACGGACATGTGATCATGTATGCAGATACCGTCACGGGCTCGATGAAAGAATGTATTGACGAGACAAACCGAAGACGCGGCATACAGCAGAAGTATAACGAAGAACATGGGATCACGCCGCAGACGATCCAGAAAGCGGTAAGGGAACTCATATCCATATCCAAAAAGGTGGCAAAAAGTGAATATGAGCTTGAAAAGGATCCCGAATCCATGGACAGGGAAGAACTTGAGAAACTTGCTGCAAAGGTGGAAAAACAAATGAAAAAAGCAGCAGCCGAGCTTGACTTCGAGTCGGCAGCTATGCTCAGGGATCAATTGATAGAACTTAAGAAAGCAATAGCTGTGCGACAAAGCAAATGAATACTGTTATTATATACTTAGGCACGGGTAAGTAAATTAGGAAAAGAGGTGAAATAACGATGGGAAAAAAGCTGTCGGTCGTTGTCCCGACTTTTAATGAAGCAGGGAATGTGGAAGAGCTTGCGGGACAGGTGGAAGAAGCTCTGCAGGGCATAGATTATAATATATGGTTTATTGATGATTCGAACGATAATACGCCTGAAATATTAAACGAATTATGCAACAGGGATAAACACTGTAAATATCACCACAGAGAAGAGGGTGGGCAGACAGGACTGGCGACTGCAGTCATAGAGGGATTTCATATGGCGGATGGGGATTTTCTCGCATGTATGGATGCCGATCTTCAGCATCCGCCTGCGATACTCCGGCCCATGTACGCAGCAATGCTCTCGGGAGCAGATATGTGCATACCTTCAAGGCTCATACGAGGGGGTTCTGATGGCGGGCTTAATATAATAAGGAAATTTGTTTCCGGCACGGCAAGATGGATGGGAAAGGCGGCACTTTCATCTTTGAGGAACATATCGGATCCCACATCGGGGCTTTTTATGTTCAGAAAAGAAATGCTTGAAGGAGCGGAGCTTGATCCTATCGGGTGGAAGATAATGGTGGAAGTGCTCGCTATGTGTGAGTACCGTCTTATCGTGGAGATACCTTATGAGTTCCACGACAGAAATTCCGGCGAATCCAAGATATCAAAGAAGGTCACACTGCAGTATATAGAGCAGCTGAAAAATCTGAGAGGACGTGGTATAAACCATGATTCCGTTATAGTGACAAGATGGTCTCCGGAATTTACAAAGAGCATGATTGAAAAATACTGCCCTCAAGGGAAAACAGCTGCAGATGAAAGTAAGACAGAGGATAAATGAAAAAACAGGAAAAGGATGTAAAGAAATTCATAAAGATAAGAGGGGCTCGGGAGCATAATCTCAAGTCTCTATCCGTGGATATACCGAGAAACGAGCTAATTGTAATGACAGGACTTTCCGGATCGGGAAAGTCCTCTCTTGCCTTTGATACTATCTATGCAGAGGGACAGCGCAGATACATGCAGTCTCTTTCAAGCTATGCTAGGATGTTTTTAGGGCAGATGGATAAACCGGATGTGGATTCTATAGAAGGGCTTCCGCCGGCTATATCCATAGACCAGAAATCGACCAACAGGAATCCCAGATCTACTGTAGGGACCGTGACCGAGGTATATGATTACCTCAGACTGCTGTATGCGAGGATCGGCATACCCCACTGTCCGAACTGCGGCAAGCCTATTGAGCGTCAGACAGCAGATCAGATGGCTGATATCATAATGCAGCTTCCCGAAAGGACGAAAATACAACTTCTGGCTCCCGTTGTAAGGGGAAAGAAGGGACGGCACGAGAAGGTGCTTGAAAGGGCAAAGAAGTCCGGATATGTGCGCGTTATTGTGGATGGCTCACTCTATGAACTTTCGGAAGATATAGAACTTGATAAGAATATACGTCATACCATAGAAATCGTAGTTGATCGTCTTGTCGTGAAGCCGGGGATAGAGACCAGACTTTCGGGCTCTGTAGAAAATGTCCTTGAAATATCGGACGGGCTTCTTAATGTGGATGTAAACCAGGGAGAGAAGACCCTGTCTTTTTCAAACAGTTTTTCCTGTCCGGACTGCGGCATATCGATCCCTCCGATAGAACCCAGAAGCTTTTCTTTCAATAATCCTTTTGGAGCCTGTCCTACATGTGCCGGACTCGGATATAAGATGGAATTTGACGAGGATCTGATGATACCCGACAAATCCCTGTCCTTTAACGAGGGCTGCGTGAACTGCATGGGCTGGATGAATGCAAAGGAGCCGGGGAGTTATGGACATGCGCTTCTTGAAGCACTGGCAAAAAAGTATAAATTCTCACTTGATACACCCTATGAGAAACTTTCCGATAAAGTGCGTCATATTTTTGTGCATGGCACGGATGGCGAGGTAGTCAAAGTACACTACAAGGGAACGAGGTCTGAAGGTGTATATGATGAAGCGTTCGAAGGCCTTTTGAAGAATATGGAGCGCAGATACAGGGAAACCTTTTCGGATTCAGCAAAGGCAGAATACGAGCAGTATATGCGTATATCGCCTTGCGAGACCTGCGGGGGCAGGAGGCTTAAGAAGGAATCTCTTGCGGTCACCGTAGATGAGAGGAATATATATGAGCTTACTGAAATGTCTGTAAAGGAACTTCTTATCTATTTTGACAGGATCTCAGAATCCATTACCGAGCAGCAACGGCTTATAGGACGTCAGATAATAAAGGAGATCCATTCCCGCATAAAGTTCATGAATGACGTGGGGCTGGATTACCTTACGCTTTCCAGGGCTACGGGCACTCTGTCGGGAGGAGAGGCACAGAGGATAAGACTTGCTACCCAGATAGGCAGCGGACTCGTAGGAGTGGCTTATATTCTCGATGAACCGTCCATAGGGCTACATCAGAGGGATAACGACAAGCTTCTTGCTACACTGAAGATGTTGAGGGATCTCGGTAATACATTGATAGTCGTAGAACACGATGAGGATACAATGAGAGCCGCGGATCGTATCATTGACATAGGTCCCGGAGCAGGTATGCACGGAGGAATGCTTGTTGCAGAAGGAACTGCTGAAGAAATATCAAAAGCGGAAAACTCGATAACCGGGCAATATCTTTCCGGGAAGCTTTCAATTCCTTTGCCCCAAAAAAGACGGGAACCATCGGGATGGATAGAAATAAGGGGAGCCAGGGAAAACAATCTGAAGAAAATAAATGTCAGGATACCGCTCGGCGTGATGACGATAGTTACAGGCGTATCGGGTTCAGGCAAATCTTCTCTGATAAATGAGATACTTTACAAAACTGCTGCAAAAAAGCTTAACCGGGCCCGGACGATCCCCGGAATGTCTGATGGAATAAGGGGCTTGGAACAGCTGGACAAAGTAATAAATATAGACCAGTCTCCCATAGGCCGCACACCCAGATCCAATCCGGCTACTTATACGGGTGTATTTGATATGATAAGGGATCTTTTTGCGGCTACGCAGGAGGCAAAAGCACGAGGGTATAAGAAGGGGCGATTTTCATTCAATGTCAAAGGCGGAAGATGCGAGGCCTGCAGCGGTGATGGGATAATAAAAATAGAGATGCACTTCCTGCCTGATGTATTTGTACCCTGTGATGTCTGTCACGGAAAGAGATACAATCGGGAAACCCTGGATGTTACCTATAAGGGAAAGAATATTTCCGATGTGCTGGATATGACTGTGGAGGAGGCGCTTGAATTCTTTGACAATGTTCCTACAATAAGAAACAAGATAAAAACGCTGTATGATGTAGGACTGGGATATGTAAAGCTTGGTCAGCCTTCAACAGAGCTTTCGGGCGGAGAGGCCCAGCGAATAAAGCTTGCCACGGAACTCTCAAAAAGAGGGACCGGTAAAACCATCTATATCCTGGATGAACCTACGACGGGGCTGCATTTTGATGATGTAAAAAAACTGGTTGTCATACTGGATCGTCTGTCAGAAGCCGGAAATACAGTCGTCGTGATAGAACATAATCTGGATGTTATCAAGTGCGGAGATTATATAATAGATATGGGACCAGAGGGGGGCGACGGCGGCGGCACTGTGGTAACCTGCGGTACTCCTGAACAGGTTGCAAAAGAAAAAAAGAGTTATACGGGAAAATATATTGCAAAAATACTAAAAAATGATCGGAAAGGGGTTCAGAAATAACACATCCCTTCCGATATATAGATTACATGGACGGATTTTATGGCACGGACGCATATTAATAACTGCGTCCGTATTTTTGTTTGATCAGGCCTTTTAGATGCACATTGAAAGTTTCCTTGATTTAGGTTATCCTATCTAGTTGAGATAAAAGCAAACGGATAACGAAATGAGGATATAATGAGCGGAATAGATATAGGAATAGATCTTGGTACTGCAAGCGTGCTTGTATATATAAGAGGCAAGGGAGTGGTTCTTAAAGAGCCTTCAGTCGTAGCTTTTGACAGAGATACTAATAAGATTATGGCTATAGGAGAAGAAGCCCGGCTCATGCTGGGGCGTACTCCCGGAAATGTAGTCGCGATAAGACCTATGAGACAGGGGGTCATATCAAACTATACTGTTACAGAAAAGATGCTGAAACACTTCATACAAAAGGCTGTAGGAAAAAGAACCTTCAGAAAGCCAAGAGTCTGCGTAGGAGTTCCTTCTGCGGCATCTGAAGTAGAAAGGAAAGCAGTTGAAGACGCGGCGTATCAGGCAGGAGCAAGGGATGTAAAGATTATCGAAGAGCCTATAGCTGCGGCTATAGGAGCAGGGATCGATATCACAAAGCCGTGCGGCAACATGGTCGTAGATATAGGTGGCGGAACCTCGGACATTGCAGTCATATCCTTAGGAGGACCGGTGGAATCCACTTCGATAAAGGTCGCAGGAGATGATTTTGACGATGCCATTGTCAGATACATGAGAAAGAAACACAATCTTCTGATAGGAGAGCCTACCGCCGAGGATCTGAAGATACATATAGGATGTGTTTTCAGAAAACCGGAAGTGGATTACATGGACATAAGAGGAAGGAATCTGCTTACGGGATTACCGGTCACGGTTAAGGTCTCATCAGAAGAAACGGAAGAAGCTTTAAGGGAAGTAACGGCACAGATAATAGAAGCCATTCACGGGGTGTTGGAGCGTACTCCTCCAGAGCTTGCAGCAGACATAGCATCAAGAGGGATAGTGTTAACAGGCGGTGGAGCAATGCTCAGGGGGCTGGAGGAGCTTATAACGGAAAAGACCGGCATAAACACAATGACGGCAGAGGATCCCATGACCGCAGTTGCCGCAGGGACCGGAAAATATGTAGATACAATGGCAGGATATAAGGAGGAAGACGATTAAACCATGGTAAAAGGCCTTTACACTGCGCATTTTGCGATGATAAACGAACAGCACAGAATGGACACCTTGACGAACAATCTGGCAAATGTTGCTACAACCGGATATAAAAAAGAGGGGGCTACATCGCAGACATTTGCTGATGCGCTGGCGGTAAAGCTTCAGGACTCTTCTGAATGGTATCTTTCTAGACGCATGGGAAATATGCAGCCGGGAGTCAAAATAGGTGAGAACTATACCGATTGGTCAGAGGGGGGATTCCGGGGGACTGAAAACACTTTTGATCTGGCATTGTCTGATTCCGGTTTTTTTGAGATAGAATTTACGGATAAGGCCGGAAATACAAGTGTTAAATATACAAGGGATGGTTCTTTTACCCTTACTCTTGACGGGACGCTTGTAACAAAAGACGGTGACTATGTCCTTGATAAAAACGGAAACCACATAAAGATAGACCCTACGCAGCCGACAACCATAGACAGGCAGGGGAATATTACCCAAGGGGATAATGCGCAGATACTTGCTACAATAGGCGTGACGGATTTTGAAAGAAACCCTGAGGGAACAGATTATTATTATCTTGAAAAGTATGGTGAAAACATGTGGCAGACTATTGACGGGGCAACAGAGATACCGTCGAATGCACAGATATATTCAGGCTATCTTGAACAGTCAAATGTTGAGACCGTACAGGAGATGGTGAATATGATAGCTATCAACAGACAATATGAGATCAACCAGAAAGTGGTGCAGACAATGGATGACTCATTACAGAAGGCGGTAAATGATCTAGGGGTGTTAGGCTGATAGTAACCAACGAAGGAGGACTTAGAGCATGGTAAGATCATTATGGACAGCAGCTACCGGTATGATAGCCCAGCAAAATAATGTGGATACTATAGCGAATAATCTGGCAAACGTTAACACAGTTGGATATAAGACGGAAACAAACGAATTCAAAAGTCTTTTGTACCAGACACTGCAGACGAAGACAACTACAGCGAATGCAGAGCATAAACCTATAGGTGCGCAGGTAGGCCTAGGTGTGAGAAATGCAGCGATCACATCTCAGTTTACAAACGGAGCATTGCTTGAATCCGAGAGCGCGACGAGTTTTGCCGTACAGGGCAAAGGCTTCTTTGCTGTAAGGGGAACAGACGGCAAGACATATTATACAAGAAACGGAGATTTTAACTTTAACCTGAATGCCGGAGGCGGACTGGCTCTTTCGAATTCGGACGGACTGCCTGTGCTCAATACAAACGGGCAGCCGATAGTCCTTAACGGAAACTATATCGCAAACAGGGTCACCGTAGATGCTACAGGACAGCTGTGCTATCCGGATGACCAGAACAATCCCCAGCCTATTGCAGGAATGCAGATAGGCATGACACAGTTCCAGAATCCTAAAGGGCTGAATAAAGAAGGGGATTCCCTTTATTCGGTCACGGCTGCTTCCGGCCAGCCGATGAACGAGGCCACGAATGCTAATCTTGAAAAGTCTGTTATAAGGCAAGGCTATCTTGAAGGTTCAAATGTTCAGGTGGCGGACGAGATGGTTAACCTTATAGTTGCCCAGAGAGCATATGAATTGAATTCAAAGGCCATAACAACGACGGATGATATGATGCAGACGGCAAATCAGCTTAAGAGGTGATATAGGTCATGGATTTTGATACGGGATATCTTACAACTTTATCCAGTCAGGCTGTATCGAATGCAAATTCCGCAAAGCTGAAGAATTCATTATCGGAGATATCTGAAGCTGCTAAAGGGGGTGAAAAACCCAATGTTTCTTCTGCAGAGGATGAAAAGCTTTTGGATGCTTGTAAACAGTTTGAAAGCTATTTTGTTGAACAGATGTATAAACAGATGATGGCGACCGTTCCCGAGGATCCGTTGGATAGCGGAACAAACAGTGTTTTGGTAGATTACTATAAGGATAATCTCATAAAAGAATATGCATCACAGACAACCGAGCAGGAGGGACTGGGGCTTGCAAAAATGCTTTATGAGCAAATGAAGCGAAATATCGGACAGACACCGGAGGAGATAGATGCCAAGGCAGAGCAGGCAGCCCGGGAAAGCATTTCTTCATCAACCGTTTCGGAAAACACTAAAACCCCATCAGGAGATGAATGACTCTAAAAGGATTCATTGATCATATTATTTTCCGTAATCCAGAAAACACATATACGGTATTAGCCTTAACCGCAGACGATGGAGGTGACTACGTCTGCGTAGGCATGCTGCCTGAGCTCGATAAAGGGGAGCGGATCTGTTTTCAGGGCGATCTTAAAGATAATCCAAAATATGGGGTACAGTTTTCTGTCACTTCATTCTCAATTTCAACCATAGACGATAAAGAATCTGTTTTACGTTACCTGTCTTCAGGCGCTGTAAAAGGTATCGGTCCCGGGCTTGCAAAGAGGATCACGTCCAGATTCGGAGATGATACCTTTCGTATTATGGAGGAAGAGCCGGAAAGGCTTTCTGAGATAAAAGGAATATCTCTCAGAAAGGCAATAGCGATAGCGGAGGCATTTGAAATAAAGAGCGGAAGCCGCAGAGCAATATCATTCCTCGCACAGTATGAAATTACCCCTAATCTTGGGCAGAAAATATATGAAAAATATGGGGATGATCTCTACAAAGTAGTAAAAAACAATCCGTTTAAGCTTATAGAAGACATAGATGGAGTGGGATTCAGATCAGCAGACAGGATAGCGTCTGCCGTAGGGATCTCCCCTGCCTCAGAATACCGCATAAAATCAGCAATATTATACCTTTTATCTGATATTGCAGGATCCGGAAGCCTTTGTATTGAAGAGAAAGAACTGACAGAAAAGGCAGAAGGCCTCTTATCCGTGGAATATGATCAGATCCATGAACAGATAGACGCGCTTTCTGTTGAAAGAAAGATCATACGCGATATAGAGGGAGAAAAGATATTCGTATATTCTGAAAAAGCATATTATGCTGAAGTTGAGACAGCAAAGCTTCTTCTGGACCTGGATGTCCCGTTTGATACAAAAGCTGAGGACATTAATCCCAAAATCGAGAAAATCGAGAAAAAGACCGGGATCAAGCTGGAAGAGACACAGAAAGAGGCCGTGTTGTGTGCAATAACAAATACTGTTTCCGTCATTACAGGTGGTCCCGGAACCGGAAAGACAACAATAACGAATCAGGTAATAAACTATTTTATGGGAGAAGGTTACGATATTACTCTGGCGGCGCCAACCGGACGGGCTGCAAAAAGAATGTCAGAGACATCGGGATATGAAGCGAAAACCATCCATCGTCTTCTGGGAGCAGGTGGTCCAAATGATGGAAAAACTTATACGGGGTTTGAGCATGATATAGATAATCCTGTTGAAACAGATGTATTGATATTGGATGAAATGTCAATGGTGGATATATATATTTTTCGTTCATTGCTGAAAGCCTTATTACCGGGAACTAAGGTAATCCTTATAGGAGATGTTGACCAGCTGCCTTCAGTAGGGCCCGGAGCTGTACTGAGGGATATAATACTTTCAGGATGTTTTCATGTGGTGCGGCTTAATAAGATCTATCGTCAGTCGGAGGCGTCAGCCATAGTAAGAAATGCTCATTTTATCATAGAGGGACAGCATATTGACCTTGATAAAAAGACAGAAGATTTTTTCATTATAGAACGGACTGAGAGTGAAAAGATCATAAGGGGTATAATTTATCTTGCCGGAACAAGACTTCCGGATCATCTATCATGTTCATCGTTTGACATACAGATAATGACACCTATGAGGAAGGGTGTTCTTGGGGTGGAAAACTTAAATGCCAGGCTTCAGGAAGCTTTCAATCCTGCTGATATACGGAAAAAAGAACTCGCAACGGAAAACGGGGTATTCCGTATGGGCGACAAGGTCATGCAAACAAAGAATAATTATGATCTGGATTGGCACATTACCGGAACAGGAGGAGCGGTATCGGAAAGCGGAAAGGGTGTTTTTAACGGTGATACCGGTAAAATACTAAGTGTATCCTCTGATGCGATGTACGTAAGATTTGATGATGGCAGGGAAGCAGAATACCGGGGAGAATCATTGTCACAGCTGGAACTTGCGTATGCTATCACGATACACAAGTCTCAGGGAAGCGAGTATCTTGCGGTTATTCTTCCTCTATTATCGGGTCCCAGAATGCTTATGAACAGAAATCTTTTGTACACAGCTGTCACAAGGGCGAGGAAGATGGTCTGCATTATCGGTTCTTCCAGGACGGTTGAGGCGATGATTGACAATGAAAATGAAGAAAAGAGATATACGGGACTTAAAAAAAGGCTGCGTGAAATCAAAAGTATTTGAAACAGTTTTGGATTTTCTGTTTCCCAGAAGATGCCCTTTTTGTGACGAAATCGTTGTATTCGGCCATAAAGTATGCGGACGCTGTAAAAACCGGATAAAGTATATTGGCAAATCATATTGTCTTAAGTGCGGTAAAATGCTCTTATCTTCTGAAAATGAATATTGTGCAGACTGTATGCATACAGACCATTTATTCACAAGGGGACGCGCTTTATATGTATACAGCGGAGATGTCAGGGCGTCGATAACAAGGTTTAAATATAAAGGACGCAGAGAATATGCGGATTATTATGGATTGGATATTGTAAAGCATCTGGGATCGTTTATTTACAGATGTCAACCCGAATATATCATTCCGGTGCCTGTTTCAAAGGAAAAAAAGAAGAAAAGGGGATATAACCAGGCAGAACTGATAGCTGAAAAAATATCTGTATATACAGGGATCCCCGTGAATAAGGATCTTTTAATACGGGTAAGGAATACTCCGCCCATGAAAGAGCTGACAAGGGTTGAGAGGATGAAAAACCTTAAAGGGGCTTTCAAAATAAACGTTCATGATGTAAAATGTAGAAACGTGCTAATAGTGGATGATATCTATACTACGGGCAGCACAATAGATGCTATATCGTATGAACTGAAAAAATCGGGCGTTAAAGACATTTATTTTGTGACAGTTGCAGCAGGCTCCTCGGTTTAATAATAATACGACGGGGATGGAATCCGGTTTTGAGGGATAACATGAGAGACAGTATTGACGGAGACAGAGTAAAATTAATGACGCGCATGGCTTCCTTTGAGGAAAATGAAGGAAAGGAAGCTATCCGGATTTGTAATTATTTCAGGAGTGATTATGTATGCCTGAATGTAGTAAAAGCTATAGTTTCGGCAACCATATCGTATTTTTTAATATTGAGCCTTTATGTTTATTATAATATTGACCGGTTACTGCAGGAAATCTACACTATGGATCTTATGGCAATGGGGAGAAAGCTGATAACGACCTATGTGGTTTTTGCAGGCGTTTTCGGAATAATAGCATATGTGGTTTACTCTTTCAGATATGATTGGGCAAAGAAACATCTGAGCGATTATAACTACGCGCTCAGGGAATTATTGAATATGCAGGAAGTGAGCAGCAATGGATAATTTATATGAAATAAGGGATTTGATAGAAGAGACGGTGAGCCGCTATGAGACATTGATCCGAGCGGCGGTTCGTTTTTTTCTGGCTCTTTTGACTTTATCAGTTGTAAATTCAAAACTTGGGTATATGGAAAGACTGGATTCAACCACAGTGGTTGTTGCGGTCTCGCTGTTATGCGCCCTGTTACCGGCGGGTATGATAGTGTTTTTTTCATCGCTGTTTATAATACTTCATTGTTATGCATTGTCGCTTGAGTCGGCCATAGTGGTATTAGCTGTTTTTCTTTTAATGTTTCTTTTATATTTCAGATTTACACCTCAGGATACTCTGGCAGTGCTCCTTACTCCGCTTTCCTTTGTTTTTGGTATGCCGGAAGTAATGCCCGTGATATATGGACTTAAAGGTTCACCGATTTCAGCGCTGTCTGTCGGTTTTGGCGCAGCCGCATATTTCACGGTTGACTTCATGTCAAATGCCGAAGATAAGATAAAGGGCATGAAGGATGCAACTACAGTAGAACGATTTCGTACCATTCTGGACGGGGTCATAAAAAATAATACCATGACAGTATATATAGGGGCTTTTGTTATTACTGTTGTAGTTGTCAGTATCATAAGAAGGCTGTATTTTCCTCATGCCTGGACCGTTGCGATAATTGCGGGAATAATAGTTGATATTATGGCACTTATCGTGTTATCGGGAAAACTGGATGCCGATATCAATATAGGAGGCCTGCTTTTAGGGTCACTGATCTCAGCTGCGATCGCATTTATCTACAAATTTTTCACTTTCAGTGTGGACTATGCAAAAACAGAAAGAGTCCAATTTGAGGATGATGGATATTATTATTACGTCAAAGCTGTTCCAAAGATAAGATCGAACAGAAAAAAGAAACGAAACAGAGAATCGGATGAGTAAATGCAGCAGATCATATCTCAGATAGGAAATTTCATCAGTTTTGATTCCATTCCGGTAATGGGACTGACCGATTATGTGGAGATCCTCATAATCGCTTTTCTTGTCTATGAAGTAATGCTGTGGATCAAAGATACCAGAGCATGGTCACTCATGCGAGGGATAGTTATCATCATCTTGTTTGTGCTTTTAGCATATCTTCTTCAGATGACAACTATATTATGGCTTGTCAGAAACGGTCTAAATGTCCTTTTGATGGCAGTGTTGATTATATTTCAGCCGGAACTCAGACGGGCGCTGGATTTTCTGGGAAGAAAGAATTTTATTGCCTCGCTCTTTTCATTTAACGGGTCCAATGTCAATGAAAGATTTTCCGATAAAACCATGAATGAGATAATTAAGGCATGCTACGAAATGGGCAGGGCGCGTACAGGAGCACTTATTGTGTTGAAACAAAGCGACCCTCTTACGGAATATATACGCACCGGGATAGAAGTAGATGCTGTTGTTACAAGCCAGCTTCTTATAAATATCTTTGAACATAACACACCTCTTCACGATGGCGCAGTGATAATAGAAGGCGATCGGGTTATATCGGCTACGTGTTACCTGCCATTGTCTGATAATATGGAGCTTTCTAAGGATTTGGGCACAAGGCACCGTGCAGGGGTCGGGATTTCGGAAGCGACGGATTCACTTACTATAATCGTATCCGAAGAAACCGGCAGAGTATCTGTTGCTCAGGCTGGAATGCTTACAAGAAATGTAGCACAGGATACATTAAGAGATGAACTGATAAAGCTTCAAAACAAAACCATTATCAGCAAAAAGAATGCCAGAAAAGGGAGGAGCGCGAAATGAAGAAGAAACTGTCGGGCTTTTTCCACATGGTCATTAATAATGCGTGGTTGAAAGGGTTAGCATTAATTCTCGCCGTGATGATATGGCTTGTGGTTGTAAGCATTGATAATCCTGTAAAAGATCAGAATTTCACACAGGTCCCCGTAACAGTACTAAATGGAGATGTATTCGAGTCGGCTGGGAAGGCTTATGAATTGGACGATTCCTCTAATACGGTAACCGTCACGGCAAGGGCAGAAAGATCTGTATTATCGCAGCTTTCCCGAGATGATTTTTCCGCTACTATTGACATGACAAACTATTCGAATGGACGAGTACCGATATCGGTTAAAGCAAACCGTCTTTCCGATAAGATACTGAGTATAACTCCGCGTACAGCATATGCGATAGTGAATGTAGAGGAACTGGGATCAAAGCAGTTTTCTATAGATTATGAAATCAACGGTGAGCCGGCTGAAGGCTTTTCTGTCGGTGATGTGAGTCTTGCCAGTAATGTAGTGAGAGTGCAGGGGCCCGAAAGCTTGGTGGAGAATGTTGACAAGGCTCTGGTACGTGTATCGGCGCAAGGCATGACAAGAGACATGAGGACAGAAACCCCTATCATCCTTATTGACAGAAACGGTGATGAGATGGATACCACACGGCTGGAGCTTTCAAGAACCAGTGTCTCGGTGACAGTGGAAATCTGGGCAGACAGGGAGATACCCATAACTTATGGTTATACGGGGACTCCGGCCGAGGGATTTGCTACGACCGGAAACCTTACAGCGACTATAAATGCCATTGAACTTACCGGTAATCCGGATGCCCTTTCAGGTATCGGCTCCATTTCCATACCGTCGTCAGAGATAGATATTTCAGGTGCAACTGAAAATTACACTACGACAATAGATATAGCTGCATTTCTTCCTTCCGGTACAAAACCAGCGGATATGGAGGCAGATACACATTCAAGTGTTACTGTCGAGATAGTTGCCATGAATCTTATGAATGTGGAAGTCCCGGTAATGAACGTAACGATAGATAATATTCCCACAGGTTATATAGCAGGGATCGGATCTGAGACATCTACTGTTGTTACCAGTATCAGGGGATTACCCGATGTTCTTGCGACAGTGGATGGCTCTATGCTGACAGGCAGGATCAATATGGACGAAGTAAAGACAAAGAACGGTATAGAAAACTGGATCCCCGGGGTTTATGATGCGGATGTGACCTTCGCTTATCCGGAAGGTGTATACAGCAGCGGCGTGACTACTACGGTAAGTGTATTTCTGCAGCCGGAAGTGCAGAACTCTGTGGGTACGTCTTCAGACAGAACCGAACACATGATTACAGATGCAGCCGGGGAATAGGGGTTCTGCCATGTGTTTATTTGTGTTTGAATAATAAGAATATATTTGATATATTATATTTAGCAGTGTTTTTGGAGCATGAAAAATGGTTTCACGGAAAATAACAATTAAAAACCCTACGGGATTACATCTTCGTCCGGCCGGAATCTTGTGCAAGGAGGCGATGCAGTACAAATCCCTGATCACATTTAAATTCAGGGAGAATACAGCGAATGCAAAAAGTGTTCTGTCTGTCCTTGGTGCCTGCGTAAAATGTGGAGATGAGATAGAGCTTTTCTGTGAAGGAGAAGATGAGGAGGCGGCGTTAACGGCACTTGTCGGAGCGATAGATTCAGGCCTAGGGGAGTAAGTCTTATATCATTTTTACAAAGAAGTCTCTCTGAAGTATTCTCAGAGAGACTTTTATCATTTATCAGGGAGGAAAAAATGCTTAATTACGGAAGATATAAAAGAAATCCTGTTATAAAATATCCGGACAGGAAGTGGCCGGAAAGACAGATAGAGAAAGCTCCGACATGGGTTTCCGTCGACTTAAGGGATGGAAATCAGGCGTTGGTTGAGCCTATGGTGGTCTCTGAAAAGATCGAAATGTTTAGTAAGCTGGTAGAGCTGGGATTTAAGGAGATAGAGATCGGCTTCCCTGCATCAAGCCAGATAGAGTTTGATTTTTTAAGGGAACTCGTGGATAAAAAGATGATCCCCGAAGATGTGACGATACAGGTTTTAAGCCAGTGCCGGGAAGATCAGATAGAACGCACCTTTGAGGCGATAGAGGGTATATCCCGTGCGATCGTACATATCTATAATTCTACCTCGGTTCTACAGAGGGATGTGGTCTTTAATAAAAGCAAAGAAGAAATAAAGCAGCTGGCGGTTGATGGGACTTGCATGGTAAAGGAACGGGCAAAAAAATTCCCGGGGGAAATAGTGCTTGAGTATTCCCCGGAAAGTTTTACCGGAACTGAACCGGATTACGCATGTGAAGTATGCAATGCCGTGACAGAGGCTTGGGGTGCGACACCTGATAATAAAGTGATCATAAATCTTCCTGCAACAGTCGAGATGACAACTCCAAATGTATATGCAGATATAATAGAATGGGAAAATGAGCATTTGGAGCGAAGGGATTCTGTGATACTGTCGGTTCATCCCCATAATGACAGGGGGACCGGGGTGGCAGCGACTGAACTGGCGATGCTTGCCGGAGCAGAACGTGTTGAAGGGACGCTTTTCGGTAACGGTGAAAGAACCGGAAATGTTGATATACTGAATATTGCATACAATATGTTTTCCCAGGGGATAGATCCTGAACTTAATATCGAAAATATTAACGATATCATTGATATGTATGAGAAATGTACCAAGATGAAGATAGACCCCAGACATCCGTATGCAGGGAAACTTGTTTTTACAGCATTTTCCGGATCTCATCAGGATGCGATTTCAAAAGGGATAAAAGCCATGATGGAAAGACATCCCGATACATGGGAGGTTCCTTATCTGACCATAGATCCGGCAGATATTGGAAGAGAATATGAACCTATTGTACGGATCAATTCTCAGTCCGGTAAAGGCGGAGTGGCATTTGTTATGGATTCCTATTTTGGATTTAAGCTTCCCAAAGGGATGCACAAGGAGTTTGCAAATGTTATACAGGGAATTTCTGAAAAACAGGGAGAGGTTGCTCCGAAAGAAATCATGGAGACCTTCAGAGAAGTATATCTAAATAAGAAAGAGCCGATCCATTTCCGTAAACTTCAGGTCATCGATCTGGCTGATGATACAGATACAGAGCATGACACACAGGTGACTGTACAATACACGGATCATGGTCTTTCAAAAGAATTTACCGCAACAGGCAATGGTCCTATAGATGCCGTAAAGCGCGGATTGTCTGAAAACCTGGGAATTAATATTAAGATAGTTGATTATGAGGAACATGCGTTGACCGGTGGTTCCAACGCGCAGGCAGCAGCTTATATCCATATGCTGTCCGTAGATGATAACAATATCACCTACGGTGTAGGAGTATCTTCAAATATTACAAGGGCTTCCGTAAGGGCGATGTTTTCAGCTGTCAATCGTCTCTTTGGGGAGAGGTTTGACGCGGAACATTCCCGTCAGAATCAATAATAAGAAAAAGTAATATGTCGTAAAGTATACGGGAAAGTAATACTTAAAATACGAAGCGGGAGCTAAAACAAAGACTATTGTAAAGTGAGCGAAAAGACAGAGAGAGAGCATGAAAAAAAAGGCTCTCTCTTTCAGTTTTATGATACTCCAGATAAACATGATAATGAGTAATATCATGGGAAGATACAGATTATACGCAATGGTTTTTACAAGACTGATAAGAAGCGCTGGAAATCCCTGATCCATAATGGGATCGTATACAGTGGCCGCATAATCAAAAGATCCCCATTTTGTACGAAGGAGTACGGCTGGGTTATTTCTCATAAGCTCCTGCACGCCTTCGACAAATTCAAGGTAATCCGCATCTGTGGCATCCAAACGTCTTCCGTCATACCCTTCATAGTACAGGATCAGCGAATCTTCGTAATTTATTTCCCCAAGATAGTCATTTATAGCAGCGATCGTATCAACATCCAGATATTTATCTACCTTTTTCCATGAAGAGGCATTAACGGGATCATCAAGATCGAGTCCGTTGCGATAAAGATTTGTAACTGTATATGCGTAAAACGGCAGCATCCTGTTAGTCGCTTTGTCCTTAAGCCTTGTCGGAATTATCCCATACTGTGGTATGGCTATAATGTACTGTATCATGAAAGAAGCAATCACAAGCAATATGATATTTCGGGAAGCAGTCTTTTTTTCACAGTACAATGAAGGGTAACATATCAGAATAAGTATGATACCGAAAACCGATAAATAGATACCTTCTGTACGCCATTGGGTAAGGATAGCCATAAGGAAAAGGATGGGCAGGATACGGGTTATGGAAAAGGGAACTTTCTCTAATTTGTCCATATATATCATAAACATGAATAAAATATACAAGAAAATGTATAATGGGATCCTATGAGCAGAAGTTGTATATGCAAGTATCGGGGGCAGGAAAAAGACCAAATAAAAAAAATATGCTTTCTTTGATCCGTTTAAGTATTGATGAAGCCTGTTGACGGAATAGCCGGCACAAAAACATTGCACGATGATCTTTACGATTATAGGACCGAGCCAAGAAGGAAATATCATCATGGAAATGATATAGTACCAGGTTGTCAGATAATAAAACCATGTATAATCTGCGAGGTTCGAAGCCTCTGAGAAAATAAGCGCCTCGTCGTTGGTCAGGAAACCTTCGGGTAATTTGTATATAAGAACAAGGATCAAAGGAATAAAATACAATAATGAGTATGCTAATATATGACGCTCTGAAGAACCTCTGTTAAAAACAGCTTTTAACAGAAATGCGGATGCGGCCATAACAGCAAAAAACATCAGAATCTTACAAGGGATATAAATCTGAGGCATGGAAAGCGGCGCTGTCTTAAAAGTCATGCGATCATAAAAAAGGGAGATAATTGTCCATATAGAAGCTGTAAAATAGGGGATTATTCGTTTTATTGAATGATTGTTCATAACATTAATGCCTTTATCATATGTTTTTGTGATATGATTATACCATGAACAGAAAAATAGCACAGCAGTTTGAACGGTTGGACAATGAGTACGGAAAGGATCTCAGGATCTTTCTGGAATACAGCAAGCCGTATGAGTTATTAATCGCAACCATACTGTCAGCACAATGCACGGATAAAAGAGTAAACGAGGTTACGAAGCATTTGTTTAGAAAATACTCCTCCCTTAGTTCATTTGCAGAGGCAGGTATATCAGAACTGGAGGAGGATATTAAGCCTTGCGGGTTCTTTAAAACGAAGGCAAAGCATATAAAGGATGCGGCCGGGATGTTGATAGCAGAGTATGACGGAGAGCTCCCATGTGATCTGGCAGACTTGACATCTCTTCCGGGAGTCGGAAGAAAGACTGCAAATGTGGTACGCACGCATGTCTTCCATATCCCGTCCATAGTTGTCGATACTCATGTAAAAAGAGTATCGGCAAGACTCGGATGGACACTGGAAAAAGATCCCTCTAAAATAGAATTCGATCTTATGAAAAAAATTCCCCGGGACAGATGGTGTCTGATAAATCAGGATCTTATAAATCTGGGACGCAGTATTTGCCATGCGAGAAGAGCAGATTGTGATATATGCTTTATGTCTGATCTTTGCCCCAAACGAGGTGTAAAAAAATGAGCACCTATGTGATCAGTGACATACATGGTGCTATCGAGCCCTTTATGATATTACTTTCAACTATAGGGTTTGATGCGTCTACCGGAGAAGATGAGCTATATCTTTTAGGCGACTACGCCGACTGGGGCACGAGATCTATAGAAACAATAGGCTATGTCATGGACCTTGATTCCAGCCCGCATGTACACTGTCTTATAGGCAATCATGACCTTATGTTCCTTCAGGCTATAGAAGCGGATAAGCGAATGGATTTTCCGGATATGATATGGTATGAAGTCAACAGAGGCTTTAAGACTTGGGATGATTATGATAAGCTTTCCGAAAAGAATAAAAACCTGATCTATGAATGGCTTCTGTCCCTGGCATTTTCGGAAGACATAAAAGCAGGGGAAAGACTATATATGGCGGCTCATGCGTATCCCTACTTTGGCAACAGAGGCAAACTCGGCAGGATATATACTAAATACGAAGCTGTTTGGCATCGGGCAAGATATAACGAGGATCCGTTTGCCAACTATCACGGGAGAAAGAAGTATGACGGATTGATAATAGGACATACTCCCACATCATATTATCATGCCTGTAATGCGGGAGGTGCATTAAAAGGTCCAAACAAAGTATTTTTTGGAAAAAAGATAATAGCCATTGATTGCGGTGCAAAGGTATTTGAATATCCTGAATTTGGGGAAGAATATGAAAATGCCAGACTGGCAGCGATAAGGTTGGAAGACGAAAAATGTTTTTATGTGAGATAGGGAGGACTTCATTATGAACATAGTACTGCTGTCAGGCGGTTCGGGAAAAAGAATGTGGCCGTTGTCAAATGACATCAGATCCAAGCAGTTTATAAAGCTTTTTAAGAATGATGCGGGTGAATATGAATCCATGGTACAAAGAGTATATCGACAGATTAAGACTGTGGACAGAGAAGCCAATATTACTATAGCAACGAGTAAGACACAGGTTTCGGCTATCCACAACCAATTAGGAGAGCAGGTATCGGTATGTGTTGAACCTACCAGAAGAGATACTTTTCCCGCTATAGCACTGGCGGCGGCGTATCTACATGATGAACTCGGGATAGACAGAAATGAACCTGTAGTTGTCTGTCCTGTCGACCCGTATGTGGATAATTCCTATTATGAGGCAGTGGCCAGAATGGGTGAAGCCGCGGCAAAAGGAGACAAAAACATTACCCTGATGGGAGTGGAACCTACCTATCCGTCAGAGAAATACGGCTATATAATACCGAAAAGCAGCAAAGAGCTGTCAGATGTTTCTGAGTTTAAAGAAAAACCGGATCTTGATACCGCGAAAAAATACATAAAAGACGGTGCTTTGTGGAATGGAGGTGTTTTTGCATTCAAATTATCATACATGCTGGATATGTCCCATTTGCTTTTGGATTTTGCAGACTATAGGGATCTGTATAACCGATATATGGAGAGTCCGAAAATATCATTTGATTATGCTGTGGTGGAAAAGGAGGAGTCTATACAGGTTCTCAGGTATGCAGGAGAATGGAAGGATGTGGGTACCTGGAATATGATGGCCGAGGTTATGGCGGATGATGTAAAGGGAAAAGCGATCACCGATGACACCACGACCGGGACCAATGTTGTTAATGAGTTGGACATTCCCATTCTTGTTATGGGAGCAAAGAATATGGTCATTGCGGCCTCTGGAGACGGTATACTTATTGCTGATAAAGAGCAGTCAAGCTATATGAAACCATATGTCGAGAAAATATCTACAGATGTCAGATTTGCCGAAAAATCCTGGGGATCATATTCTGTCATAGATGCCGGGGAGGGATACTTAAATGTTAAGGTTGTGCTTAATCCCGGTAATCGTATGTCTTATCATTCTCATGAGTTCAGGGATGAGGTATGGACTGTGCTGTCCGGCAGAGGGAAAACTGTTATCGACGGAATGGAACAGGTTGTGAATCCCGGGGATGTTGTGACTATGGCAGCGGGCTGCAAGCATACTATTATTGCGGATACCGAGCTTACGGTGCTTGAAGCGCAATTGGGTGAGAATTTATCCGTATCAGATAAAAAGAAATATGAGTTTTCAATATGAGTGAGGGATTGAAACCGCTGCGTCTTTTACCTGCAGGGAAAGGGTATATCTGGGGAGGAGAGCGGCTGAAAAAGGAATATAATAAAAACCTGGATACAACACCTCTGGCAGAGACCTGGGAGTGTTCTGTCCATCCTGATGGACTGAGTCTGGTCAGCGGCGGAGAATATAACGGATTAACGCTTAAAGAAGTAATACAAAAGAATCCGGATTATCTTGGAACAAAGAGCGATCTGATGCCGATCCTGATAAAATTTATCGATGCGGCAAAAGATCTTTCGATACAGGTGCATCCTGACGATAAATACGCGAAAGAGATAGAAGGCGATAACGGTAAAACAGAATTCTGGTATGTCCTTGATGCAGAAGAAGGGGCAGAATTGATCTACGGTTTCGAACATCCCATGGACAGAGCTAAACTGGAAGCGGCTGTAAAAGAAGGGAATCTGGAAAAAATGCTGCACCATATCCCCGTACACAAAGGCGATGTGTTTTTTGTTTATCCGGGTACAGTCCATGCGATCGGGAAAGGAATCGTTCTTGTAGAAGTTCAGGAGAGTTCAAATCTTACATACAGATTATACGACTATGATCGGATAGATAAAGATGGGAAGAAACGGCCCTTGCATATAGAAAAAGCAGCGGATGTCCTGGATATGGAACCGGTAAAGATCGTCCGCCAGCCTCAGAGGATGGTACGGTATTACTTTGGGTGTGCAAGGGAACTGCTTTGTCGATGTGAATATTTTGAGGTTGAACGCATACAGGTTACAAAGGGATTTTCGTTTTCTGTTTTATCTGCGTCATTTCAGGTTTTATTATGTATAGATGGTAACGGCGGGCTGGAGACCGATGAAACAAATAAACCCGTAAGGTTTGATAAGGGAGCCTGTTTCTTTTTGCCTGCAGGACTTGGCAGATGCCATATTATAGGGGAATGCGTATTGCTAAAGGTCAGGTGTTAAACAATACAGACAAAGCTTTGTCGAAACCGGTATACTCGTTCAGCAGATCTTTATTATTCGCGCGAATATAGCCTACATCACCCGAAGCAGAAGCCCTCTCCAGTTTTTCCGCCTCCATGGATAAATGATCAGCACCTATGATACGGGCAGAACTCTTAAGGGAATGTACTTTTATACGATAATCTTCCCAATCCTCATTATCAAAAGCACGTTGGATCTCTTTTGATCTTTCGGGAATAGTCTCATAAAAGACCTGGAGTACATTTTTATATGCGGCTTCATCAGCGCAGTTTTCTATACCGGCTGCGGTATCCAGTCCGGGTATCATGAGGTGGGGACTGTTTTTCGAAACGGAAAACAGGTTCTCTTCGTTGCCGGGAGATTCGATAAGTTCCTTCGGCAGATAACCCATAAGCATTTTTTCCAGCTTCTCATTATCAACAGGTTTTGAAAGATAATCACTGAAACCGGCCTTGATATATATTTCACGGGCTCCGGAAACAGCATTAGCCGTAAGCGCTATGCATACAGCTTTATCATATCCCGGAAGAGCCAGCAGGTTTTGGAGGGTTTCTATTCCGTCCATTTCGGGCATCATGTGATCGATAAAAAAGACATCATAATGATCCCTGCCGGCCATTTGAAGGGCTTCCTTTCCTGATGCAGCTGTAAAGACCTGTATTTTGGTTCTTTTAAGCAGCTGCTTTATCACAAGAAGGTTCATATCATTATCATCTACTACCAGGATCTTTGCTTTGGGGGCATGGAACGGCTCTGCATGGGATCTGTCAGATCCTTTTGCGCCATGATGATCGAATACATTATCTCCTATAGGGGTGTCTGCAATAACGCCCTGTTTTACGGAAAAGGAGAATTCGCTGCCTACACCATATTCGCTGTGAACGGAGAGTTCGCTGTCCATAAGGTGGAGAAGCTGTCTGGTTATATTCATTCCAAGACCGGTACCTTCTATATTCCGGTTTTTCTTTTCCTCTATTCTGGCAAAGGGAACGAATAGTTCCTCCAGGGCCTCGTCCTTCATGCCTATTCCGGTGTCTGCTACCGAGAAATCAAGCATTATGTTTTTATCATCAAGCTTATCATGGCCGACCTTCACCCGGACACTTCCTTTGTTTGTATATTTGATGGCATTTGTCAGTATATTTAAGGCACACTGTTTTATTCTTATTTCATCGCCGAAAAGCAGGGATGGGATCTTTTCATCTACATCAAAGATCAGTTCCAGCCCCTTCTTCATGGCACGGTCATAGGTCATATTATAAAGATCCTTTATCATGGAACCGAAATCATATTGTGCCGGTATGATTTCCAGCTTGCCGGCTTCAACCTTGGAAAAATCCAGAATGTCATTTATAAGGGAAAGAAGGGTGTTTCCTGAAGTACGGATATTTTCCGCATATTCAATTATGTTGGTTTCCGTACTTTCTCTTAATATCATTTCATCCATACCGAGAACGGAATTAATAGGAGTCCGTATTTCATGCGACATATGGGCGAGAAAAGAAGACTTGGCCTCGTTTGCGGCATCGGCACGTTCCTTTTCCAGAGCCAGTCTTTCTATGAGCATGGCATCCGGACTTTCAACGGTATAGTAAAGAGCCACGTTAATAAGCGTTATTCCTATACCGGTCATGAGCAGTTGATGAACCATAGCTTGTGCGATAACAACGGAAACGAGACCGCCCAGGGCAAGCGCTATGCCTCGTCTGGATTTTGCATCCATATCTTTTCTGTAGCGAATCAAAAGAACGATACTGGCTGTAAAGTAGACCAAGGCACAGATATAGGCTACTGTATCGGCAGGGCCTGTGGAATAATCGCTGAAATCAGATTCCACATAATACATGGGAAGCAAGGCGATAGCAATAAACGCTGTTATCACAGGCATTATTTCCCATATCGTGATCTTGTGATCCTTTATCTTAAAAGCCAGACACTTGACATATAAATAGACAAGCCAGAGGAATATAGGAAAAGATCCGATATATAAAATGTGGAGGCCGTGATTCAGTTCTTCTGATATAGAATCACGATGATTGACCGTGTAGATCGTCACTGCATCAAGGATGACATTCACTATGGATACGCTGAGCAGATATGTAAAAAGCTTGTGGGCATATGTCTTTTCACGCTCCACTGCAAAATAAGTCCACGCTATATAGCTGAGGACAAGGAGACAGGCAAGCTCTTCGCGTATGGTCACTATATATTGCATCAACGGCATGGCAGATCACCTTTCAGAAATCTATTCGCACCTGCAATGGCGGATGACAGAGACTGGAACAATAATTAATGGACCGGTCATTATACCATACATTATTTTTATAAAAATGACAATCTGAGGGCCATCTATGGTATTATTAAAACCATACTGAAATATGAAAGGAGAGCGGGAATGTCCATTTTAGTTACGGGAGGCGCCGGATACATAGGTACACATACATTGGTAGAATTGTTGAACGGAGGGTATGAGGTTGTCGTAATGGATAACTTTTCGAATTCTTCCCCTAAAGCGATCAATGCGGTGGAAAAAATGACCGGCAAGAAGATAAAACTCTACAGGGCGGACATAAACAACAGGGAAGAACTGGAAAAGATCTTTTCCGAAAACCCTGATATAGAAGAATGTATCAACTTTGCATCACTTAAGGCAGTAGGCGAATCGGTTGAAAAACCATGGGAGTATTATCAGAACAATATAGGGGGAACGCTGACATTGCTCGACGTTATGAGAAAGCATAATGCCAAGAACTTTGTATTCTCTTCTTCTGCGACCGTTTATGGGGATCCGGAGAGTGTTCCGATAACAGAAGAATGCCCCAAAGGAACATGTACCAACCCTTACGGCTGGACAAAGTGGATGCTTGAGCAGATCCTGATCGATATGCAGAAGGCCGATCCCGAATGGAACATGGTGATCCTCCGTTATTTCAATCCCATAGGAGCGCATCCTTCGGGAAATATAGGGGAGAATCCTAACGGCAGGCCTAATAACCTGATGCCGTATATAACACAGGTAGCTGTTGGAAAGCTTCCGGAGCTTGGGATTTTCGGGGATGACTATGACACTCCCGACGGAACCGGAGTAAGGGATTATATACATGTAGTTGATCTGGCAAAAGCGCATGTAAAAGCAATAGATAAGCTGCGAACGAACCCGGGATGCTTCATCTGTAATCTGGGAACAGGGCATGGTTATTCTGTTTTGGAAATAGTAAAAACCTTTGAGAAGGTAAATAATATTAAGATACCATACAGCATAAAGCCGAGACGTGCAGGAGACATTGCGGAATGCTATGCCAGCCCTGAGAAAGCAAAAAAGGATCTTGGCTGGGTTGCGGAAAACGGGATAGAAGAAATGTGCCGTGATTCATGGAACTGGCAGAAAGGTCACCCTAACGGCTTTGAATGATAAAGCCTTTCATTCTTTAGATTGAAGGTAGTCCATAACCGTATCCACACCTTTGTTTTCTTCGTCAAAGTGTATTCCGATAGCCATCTGGCCGTTTTCGCTGAATACCCTGACTATGTGGCAGTTTGCTTTGGCTACTAATGTACCGGTATCACGTGCGTAAAAATGTATGGTTGCATTATCTCCCGTGGCGGCATCTATTTCGTCCTTAAATACCAGGGCGGCGCCGGATTTGGACAGATCCTTTATCCTGGCGGCACGTACTCCGCAGTAGGAACAGTATAACGCGGTATATGCAGTATCTTTCCTTTCAAACTGACGTTTCTCGTTCATGGCTCCATTAATTGTTTTTTTATCAGCAAGCGCCAAAATGATTTTTTGCGCTTACTAGCGCAGAGCGTATTTGTAATGAAACAGAAACCAAATCTTCTTCTGGCAGGACTTATCCGTTGGAGGATTTTGGCAATAAAACAATTACCCATAAGAATACTATAAAAAGGGCGGTTTTAGCAAGTGTTATTGTTCGATCCGAAGAAAAGCCCTTTTTATAAATATTGAAAAGATCCTGGCAAGCAATGCAAAGCCTATAAACAGAAACAGGCTGAAAAAGAGAATTAACAGACTTCCGTTATGCATAGCCAGATCCACAATGACCCCTATGATAACAATGACAGAAATGGTAAGAGGAATATTACCGAGGCTAAGCAGGAGAGAATTTTTTACTAACTGAATATTGTCCTGTTCATATCTGGCCAGCATAGGAAAAACATATATCATTGCAGAGATATCAATAAAAAGCAGAAACCATAAAGGTATCTGTAACCAGATATATGATGCGGGAAGAATGAAAAAAACGACATAAAGGTCTGCGGAAAGGAACAGACCGGAGAGCGAAAGGATCAGCCACAACTGAATGCCTTGTTTCATATTTGTCCGGAATGAAGAAAAAAAGGCGGCAGCGGTATACCCGAATTCGCCGTCTGCCATCTTAAGAGTCACTGCATAAAGCGCACTCAGGGCCGGCCCGATTGTAACGAGCGGGATACAAGATAAAACAAAGCAGAGGTTCAGTAATATGAGATCAAATATTCTTGAAAGAAAGACAGTGACGGGGTTGTCCGGGTTAAAAAATCTGTTCATGGTCAGATTATACAACAAAAAACGTTTCGGGCTGAATTTTTTGTTAATATTGACAAAATTTGAAAAACCCAGAGCAATAATTGTAAAATATCGTTTAAGTAATGATGTTATAACTGATATCATAGAGTGATAATCGGCTGTTATATGGTCGATATTACAAATTATCAACTGGTGCTCAGGCACAGAAAAGGAGGAACTATGAAAAGAAAGTTAATGGCGATCATTCTGTCTTGTGCTATGACAGCAACAATCCTGGCAGGATGCGGAGGCTCTGCAGCTCCGGCGGCAACAGATGCAGCTCCTGCAACAGACGATGCAGCTGCGGCAGACACGGCTGCTGATACGGCAGATGCGGCTGCTGATACGGCAGCAGATGCGACAACGGAGAGCGCTACTCCGGCATCCGGCGGAACAGGCGGCACGATCAATCTTTGGGCGTTTACTGATGAGGTACCCGGAATGGTAGAAAAGTATGTTGCAGATCATCCGGATTTTCCTTATACGATTAACTCTACAATAATTGCGACAACCGAAGGCGCATATCAGCCGGCTCTTGATGCTGCACTTCAGGCAGGCGGAGCAGAGCAGCCTGATATCTACTGCGCAGAAGCAGCTTTCATCCTTAAGTATTCACAGGGCGATATGCAGGATTTTGCTATGCCTTATAAGGATCTCGGCATAGATGTAGATGCAGAGACCAAGGCAGCAAAGATTTCCCAGTATTCAATTGATATAGGTACGAATACGAGCGGAGAAGTTGATGCACTCGGCTATCAGGCTACAGGCGGAGCTTTCATCTATCGTCGTTCAATCGCTAAAGATGTATTCGGAACAGATGATCCGGCTGAGATTTCAAAGATTATTGGCGGCGGATCAGGATCATGGGATAAGTTCTGGGAAGCAGCAAAGACCCTGGCAGCAAAGGGTGATGCTATCGTATCCGGTGATGGTGATATCTGGCATGCAGTAGAGAACAGTTCAGATAAGGGATGGCTTGATGCCAGCGGCGCTCTGCAGATCGATCCTAAGAGAGAAGAGTTCCTTGACATTTCCAAGAATCTTACAGATAACGGCTGGTCAAATCAGACTCAGGACTGGCAGGATGCATGGTTTGCAGATATGAAGGGCGAAGGCGCAAAGCCGGTATTCGGTTTCTTCGGACCGGCATGGCTCATCAACTATACACTTGCTCCTAACTGCGGTGGTGAAAAGACCGGTGAAGGAACATACGGTGACTGGGCAATCTGTGACTCTCCTATAGGTTTCTTCTGGGGCGGCACATGGCTTCTTGCAAATAAGAACATGGATGCAGACAAGGTTTCAGCGGTCAAGGATATCATACAGTGGATAACACTTGATTCAACTGAGGATGGTCTTCAGTATAAGTGGGCAAACGGCACTCTTAACGGAGAGGGCGGAACAAAGGATTCTGTTGCATCGGGAACAGTTATGGAGAAATCTGACGGAGCTCTTGAGTTCCTCGGCGGACAGAACATGTTTGATTACTTTGTTCCTGCAAACACCTATGCAAACGGAAAGAACCTTACTCAGTATGATGAGTCCATAAACCAGATCTGGAGAGATCAGGTCCGCGCATATGCAGCAGGCGAGAAGAGCAGGGAAGATGCTATTAAAGACTTCAAGCAGACTGTCTCTGATACTCTTGGCATAGACGCACCGTAATAGTTTAGGATAGCATATTGTTTAATAAGGGGCGGGCTGAGCCCGCCCCGTTTTATAAAGATTTATATCTTGAACAATAACTGAGAATAAATTCTCAGTTCCAAAAACGGGGGTATACATGAAAAAGAAAAACACTTTCAGCTATGCAAGATACGGCTATCTCTTCAGCCTGCCGTTCCTGCTGGCGTTCCTGATATTTTCACTTTATCCGACTCTTTATACAGCAGTGATAGGATTCACGGATTTGAAAGGTATAGGAAATACCACGATACATTTCCTGTCGGATCCATTTGCAAACTATAAAGCTATACTTTCTAGTCAGACATTTCACACGGCATTTGGGAATACAGTAAAGCTCTGGGTATGCAACTTTATTCCGCAGCTTGCTATGGCGCTGATTTTGGCGGCATGGTTTACTGATAACAGATTCAAGATACCCGGCGAAGGTGCATTTAAGGTTCTCTTCTATATGCCGAATATAATTACTGCAGCCACTGTGGCAATACTGTTTTATTCCCTTTTCGGATATCCCATGGGACCGGTAAATGTTCTGCTTACGAGATTTGGTTTCTTAAAAGAACCTTATAATTTCCTTGTAAAAAAAGACATAGCCCAGAATATAGTCATCTTTATACAGACCTGGATGTGGTATGGGTATACAATGATCATCCTGATCTCCGGAATATTGGGTATAAGCCCTGAAATATATGAGGCAGCGGAGGTTGACGGTGCAAACGGATGGCAGAAATTCTGGTTTGTGACAATCCCCAATATAAAGACAATCCTCTTGTTCACGCTGGTAACAAGTCTTATAGGCGGTCTGAACATGTTTGATATACCGAGACTCTTCCTTATGGGCGGTCCGGATAATGCTACACTTACAGTTGGAGTGTTTATTTACAATCAGGCTTTCAGCGGCGGATATCTGTATAACAGGGCTGCGGCGACAAGTATGATAATGTTTGTGATAATAGTTGCAGTATCGGCGTTGCTGTTCTACGCACTCCGTGACAAAGATGAGGCAGAGCTGCGTAAGATCATGAGGCAGCAGATCCGGGCACAGCGTAAAAAGATGAAGGAGGCAAAGTGATGTCAAAGAATCAGACCTTAAAAAAGACGATCATCTTCATACTCTGTGTTTTTCTTGCGATACTGAGCATTATGCCTTTTGTGATCATGATCGTTAACTCAACCAGATCGACAACAGAGATACAGCAGCATGCCGTATCGTTGATACCGTCGAAATATTTCAGCAACAACCTGAAGATCCTTCTCGGTAAGAGTTTCAATCCGGCAGTAGGCTTTGTTAATTCATTGATAGTATCAGTGGGAGCGACCGCTCTGGCAACGTATTTTTCGACTATGACGGCATATGCTCTTGTAGTATACGAGTGGAAGCTGAGGAATGCCTTTTTCAGTTTTATCATGGCTATCATGATGATCCCTGCACAGATTACGATGATAGGTTTTTATCAGATGGTGTATAAGATACACATGACAAATAATCTGTCAATGCTGATATTACCGGCTATTGCTTCTCCGTCAATGGTGTTTTTCATGAGACAGTATATGAAGCCGGCACTTTCGCTTGAGATAGTACAGTCAGCCAGGATAGACGGAGCAAAAGAGTTTTTTATATTTAATCAGATAGCACTCCCTATTATGAAGCCCGCTATTGCGACGCAGGCGATATTCAGTTTTGTTTCAAGCTGGAACAACCTGTTTACCCCTTTGATCCTGCTTACTGATCAGAAAAAATACACTCTGCCGATTATGATCTCGTTACTTCGCGGAGATATTTATAAAACAGAGTACGGTTCCATATATATGGGACTGACATTGACAGCTCTGCCGCTTATAGTCGTATACCTGCTTTTGTCCAAATACATCATTGCAGGAGTGGCGCTGGGAAGCGTGAAGGGATAAGACGACAGCTATAGTATGGAATTTGCCGCAGGAAGAGGGATTATATTATTACTCATACCGTGATGATCCAGCTCTTCCTTGCGGTTCCTGTACTGAGAAGGTGACAGGCCGGTGAGTTTCTTAAAGCTTCTGCTAAAGGAAGTAAGATTATTAAAACCGGTCTGAACGGCAATGTTGGTCACGCTTTCATTTGAAGAAAGAAGCTTTTGGGCAGCCTGTATCCGTTTATGAGAAAGATGATCATAGTAGGTCATGCCGGTGTATTCCTTAAAAAGACGAAGAAAGTGATATTTTGAAAACCCGGTATAGTCTGCAGCCCAGTCAAGTGACAAGTCTTCGTTTAGATGCGAATCCGTATATTTTAGGAGATTGGCAAATTTCTCATAATACATGAGAGTATGCTCATCTTCAGAGTGAGGCTCTCTGCGGTTGAAATTATATCTTCCAATGTCGGCATACATCTGGAGGAGCCTGGAGAAGATCAGCATTTCCCACATGCTTTGTGAACGAAAATATATATCGGTGATCTCTCTTAAATATTGTTTGACCCTTTCGTAAAGGACAGGAGGATTTTTTTCCGATAGCAAAAGAGGATGCATGGTAACAGTCTCTATGATATTGAAGTCGATAAAGTCATGCAGAGGCTGCAGGTCTATCAGGAAAACAAACCGGATGCCGTCTCCGCCCTTTATTGAATGCAGAGTATCGGGGGGGATAAACAGGATATCGTCAGGATTCATATTATATACCTGATTTCCGACGGTAACCTGATATAGATTCTCAACGCATAGGATTATCTCGGCAGCGCTGTGATGATGAGTAGTATAGCCTTCCGTTTGTGTATTGTACCAGATCCGGAGATGCGATTGCGGCACAAAGTCTACGATCTCTTTTTCGTCAAGAAGGGTCCTTCCGACATAATCACGGATAGGCTGGGTATACCTTGTGGGTGATGATGACTGTTTTGCCATATAAACCTCGCTGTGCTGAATGAGAATAAAACCTAACTTATTATTATGATAGAGTTTTTGTAAATGTGCAAATGCCTTGGAGGAATAAAGTGAGAAGACCAAACGAACGAAAGCCACTGATTACTTCGATTTTTACCGCAGATCCTTCTGCTCATGTATTTGACGGCAAAATATATATATATCCGTCGCATGATGTAGTACACGATGTACCTGATGATGATGACGGTGAGCAGTACATAATGAAAGATTATCATGTTCTTTCCATGGATGATCTGGATTCGGAGTGTATAGATAACGGCCTGGCGCTTTCACAGGATGACGTTCCGTGGGTATCCCGACAGATGTGGGCGCCTGATGCCATATATAAAAACGGAAAATATTATCTTATTTTTCCTGCCAAGGATAAGAACGGCATTTTCAGGCTGGGTGTTGCAGAATCGGCATCGCCGGTTGGACCGTTCAAACCGCAGGATGATTTTATCCAAAAAAGCTACAGCATAGATCCTGCTGTATTCATAGACGATGATGGCAGGACATACTGCTATTACGGAGGTTTATGGGGTGGACAGCTGGAAATGTGGCAAACGGGATCATTTAATCCAGATGAGAAAAGACCGTCAGGCGATGATCCTGCAATAGGCCCCATGTTTGCAGAGTTTTCGGACGATATGACAGAATTTGTATCAGAACCGAAACATCTTTTGATAACCGATGAAAATGATATCCCGCTTAAGGCGAAGGACGAGGATAAACGGTATTTTGAAGGACCGTGGCTGCATAAGTATAAAGGAAAGTATTATCTTTCCTACTCCACCGGGAGCACTCATTACCTGTGTTATGCGGAAAGTGACAGGCCCGACGGACCGTTCCGGTACAAAGGAAGAATAATGGAACCGGTACTTGGATGGACAACACATCACTCCATTTTAGAGATCGATGGGGAATGGTATATTTTTTATCATGACTGTGAACTATCGGGGGGCATAACCCATGAAAGGTGCGTTAAATATACAAAACTGAATATTGATCCGGATGGCAATATAGAAACTATTCACCCATATGACTAATGGTAGCTGCGATTCTTTTTCTTTTTCTGCCTGCTCCGACATCGTTTTTGGGCGATGCGGTGCAGGCACCCCTTTTTATTAAAAGCAACAGGAGGACTGCGTAAATGAAGTATTATGTATCGGCAGAGGCGTTCAGAAGCGGAGACGGGACGAAGAGACATCCTTTTAAAACCATCAATGAGGCAGCGAAGCTGGCTGGACCCGGGGATGAGGTAATAGTGAAGCCGGGAGTTTACCGTGAATACGTTGATCCTCAAAATGCCGGCCTTCCTGATGCAAGGATCACATATCGTTCCAAGGAGCCGCTTGGTGCTGTCATTACGGGTGCAGAGATAGTCAAAAACTGGGATAAATACGAGGGCGACACCTGGGTATCCAGAATAGGAAACGGGATTTTCGGGGATTATAATCCTTATACGGAGGAAGTTGCCGGAGACTGGTATTTTGCAGGCGATCCGGTGCATACAGGCGAGGTATATCTAAATGGAAAGGCCATGTACGAGGCCACAAACATAGAAGATGTACTTAATCCCCGACCATATAAACGGTCGTGGGAGAAGGATGAATATACAAAACTCAAATGGTATACAAAACAAGATGAAGGCCATACCTTGATCTATGCTAATTTTGGAGGCAAAGATCCCAATAAGGAAAATGTCGAAATAAACGTAAGACGCAACTGCTTCTATCCATCGAAGGAGGGTATAGGTTATATTACCTTATCCGGATTTAACATTAAGCAGGCGGCAACGCAATGGGCTCCGCCTACTGCATATCAGGATGGTATGGTAGGACCGCATTGGTCTAAAGGATGGATCATAGAAGATTGCGAAATAAGCAATTCGAGGTGTTCCGGCATTACCCTTGGAAAATACCTGCAACCCGGAAACAATAACAAATGGACAACAAAGTTCACAAAAGACGGAACACAGACGGAACGCGACAATATAATGCAGGCACAGGATGAGGGCTGGTCGAAGGAAAAGATAGGGTCACATATTATCAGACGATGCCATATACATGACTGTGGCCAGACCGGTATAGTAGGACATCTCGGTGGAGTGTTTTCTATTATTGAAGATAACCATATACACAATATTAATAATAAACAGGATCTGACAGGAGCAGAGATCGGCGGCATAAAGATGCATGCCGCGATAGATGTCATTTACAGAAGAAATCATATTCACCACTGCACAAGAGGGATTTGGCTTGACTGGCAGGCGCAGGGGACAAGAGTGACTCAGAACCTCTTTCATGACAACACACCTCCGGAATGGTGTGATATCACGCCTATACTTGGATTGGGAGAAGATATTTTTATCGAGGTATCGCATGGTCCTACATTAATAGATAATAATCTTCTTCTCTCACCCTGTTCATGCAGGATAAGCACCCAAGGAGTGTCTTTTGTACACAATCTGATAGCAGGTTCTTTCACCTGGGTAGGTGCAGGGGTTGATAACGGAGGAAAGAACCTTCCTACTCCCCGTTATACCCCCTATCATATGCCTCATCGTACGGAAGTAGCAGGATTTATGACTATTCTGCACGGTGATATGCAGTTTTACAACAATATTTTTGTGCAGCAGAAAAAAAGGTTGGATTATGAAGAATATTCAAAGAAAAACGGTGCGGAAAAAGAATACAATCTTATTTGCGGCACCGCTGTCTATGAAGGTTATCCCGTCAGGAAAGAGTATCTTATGAATTTTGGACCGTGGAGTCCGGATGATGAAAAAACCCGTGACAAATATTATGACAAGCTTCCTGTTGAGGGGGCAGGAAACCTTTACTTTAACGGAGCGAAGCCCAACAGCAAGGAAAGAGATGTATATATAGATGAAGAGCATCCAATAACTGTAAATACAGAAGAAAAGAACGGGAAAACGTATCTGAAAAGCAATTTATATGAATATGTACCGAAAAGTACGGCAATGGTTATGTCTTCCGCGATTTTAGGCGCTGCGTTTGAGCCGGAACAGAGATTCGAAAACCCGGATGGAAGTGAAATAGTATTTAATGAAGATTATTTCGGAAACCATAGGGGGATAAATCCTCTTTATGGTCCTTTTGAAAAACGGGAACACAGCAAGGAAGCTTTGTTCTGATTTTATGTTTGTAAAACCGTCCGTTGCCCCTTATAATAGTAATGCTATGGACGAGAATAAAAATTATAATAATTATAATGGTTACAACGGAGGTCCCGGAGGGGGCGATCAGGGTAATGGCTATAACAGAGGAAACGGCGGAAATAACGGCGGCGGCTCCGGTAAAGATCCGCGGGGCAGACAGACAATTTATATCCTGATAATAGCTACGCTCATTACACTTCTCGGAATGAGTTTTATGACGAGGGCTGTTTCAAAGTCCACCACGCAGGAAATACCGTACAGCCAGTTCTTAAAAATGCTGGACGAGGGCCAGATCGCCGAAGTTGAGATCACTGAAGATCAGATAAACATCACGCCTAAGTCCGAAGACGGCAAAGCATCTCTTTTGATGACATATTATACGGGGATAGTTGAAGACCCGGATCTGGTCTCGCGGCTTGAAAAAGCTGGTATAGATTATTCCCATAAAATTCCGGACAGATCAAGCTGGATCATATCGACTTTGATCAATTTTGTCCTGCCTCTGGTTCTTGTCTGGGGGCTTTTGACGCTTTTCATGAGAAGAATGGGCGGCTCAGGCGGAGGAATACTGGGCGTCGGAAAAAGCGCATCTAAGGCTTACGTCACAAAGGATACAGGAGTGTCTTTTAAGGATGTTGCCGGACAGGAAGAGGCGAAAGAAAGCCTGCAGGAGATGGTCGATTTTCTGCATAATCCTCAGAAATATGTACATATAGGAGCTAGGCTTCCCAAAGGCGCGCTGTTAGTCGGACCGCCCGGTACGGGAAAAACCCTTCTTGCAAAAGCTGTTGCGGGTGAAGCGCATGTGCCGTTTTATTCACTGGCCGGCTCTGATTTTGTAGAAATGTTTGTCGGCGTCGGAGCCTCAAGAGTAAGGGATCTTTTCAGCGATGCGGAAAAGAACGCTCCATGCATAATCTTCATTGATGAGATAGATGCTATCGGAAAAAGCCGTGATTCACGTTATGGCGGCGGTAACGATGAGAGAGAACAGACACTGAACCAACTGTTGTCTGAAATGGATGGATTTGATTCATCTAAAGGCATTCTGGTCATAGGCGCAACGAACCGGCCTGAAACATTGGATAAGGCTCTGCTCCGTCCCGGAAGGTTTGATCGAAGGGTAATAGTCGACAAACCTGATCTGAAGGGTCGTATAGACACGCTGAAAGTTCATGCTAAGGACGTAAAGCTGGATGAAACAGTTGATTTTGAAGCAGTGGCGCTTGCTACTTCCGGTGCCGTAGGATCCGATCTGGCAAATATGGTAAACGAAGCAGCTATCAATGCCGTAAAAGCCGGACGTCAGTTTGTTAATCAGAAGGATCTGATGGATTCTGTTGAAGTCGTTCTGGTCGGTAAAGAGAAAAAGGACCGTATAATGAGCAAGGAAGAGCGCAGGATAGTCTCATATCATGAGATAGGGCATGCTTTAGTATCCGCGCTGCAGAAAAATTCCGAACCGGTACAGAAGATTACCATTGTTCCGCGTACAATGGGAGCATTGGGATATGTGATGAATGTACCGGAAGAGGAGAAATATCTCAACACCGAAGCAGAGCTTCACGCATTGCTGGTTGAGACTTTAGGCGGACGGGCTGCCGAGGAGATAGTATTTGATACTGTCACTACCGGAGCTGCAAATGACATCGAAAAAGCAACAAAGACAGCCAGGGCAATGGTTACACAATATGGCATGAGTAAAAAGTTCGGATTGATGGGACTTGAGACTATCCAGGATCAGTATCTTGAAGGAAGAACTGTAATGAACTGCTCAGATGAAACAGCAGCATCCGTTGATGAAGAAGTAATGAAGATCCTCAAAGAATCATATAAGGAAGCAAAATCATTGCTTAAAGAAAACCGCGCGCTGTTGGATAAACTCGCACAGTTTCTTATTGAAAAAGAGACTATTACGGGTAAGGAATTTATGGAAATATACCGTAAAGAAAAAGGCCTGAGTGAGGAGGAGACATCCGGCAAAGGCAAAGAACGCATAGGAATGAAAGGCAGTAAGGGCAAAGAAGGCGGGAAAAAGGAGAATTCCGCGGAGCTTCAGGAAAAGCATACCTTTGAGGTGGAAATAAACGATAATACTCCTGCCAGCACAGATAACAGGCAGTCCGATCAGAATGAGCCAGCAGGATCAAAACCGGAGCAGACTGTTCCTTATGACGGCATGGGAGCGGTCGTTCGAGGAAGAAAAAACCGTGCTGTGGACCCGTCTGTGTATACTGGGAATGAACCGGGACCGTCCGACAGGAGGAAAGATGAGTAAGGGATTCAAATATGTGGATATCCACATGGAACCTCTCGATATTATCAATGATTTCGAGGTACGTCCGGGACTTTACGGCCTTAACGGGGCAACAGCTATTCCGACCGGAGTTAACTTTACAATACATTCTCATCAGGCGACATCTATTGAGCTTCTGCTTTTTCATTCCGAAGAGAAGGAACCCTTCGGGATAATCCCGTTTCCGGAAGATTATAAAATAGGCAATGTATATTCGATGATAGTATTTGATCTTGATATAGAAGATATCGAGTATGCTTACAGGATTGACGGACCGAATGATCCCTCAAAAGGCCTTATTTTTGATAAAAGCAAAATAATCCTTGACCCGTATGCGAGAGCGGTGACAGGGCAGGCTGAATGGGGCACACCTACTGATTATGTATATCATGCAAGAGTTGTGAGGGATAACTTTGACTGGAGCAACAGCAAACAAATACTGACTCCTACTGAAGACCTTATAATCTATGAAATGCACGTCAGAGGGTTCACAAAAGACCGTTCCAGCGGAGTAAAGCATCCGGGAACCTTTGATGCAATACGGGAAAAGATACCTTATCTTAAGGATCTTGGGATCACTGCAGTAGAACTGATGCCCATATTTGAGTTTGATGAAATGCTTTCAAGACGTGATTTTTATGGCAGGGATCTCATGGATTACTGGGGATACAATACAGTATGTTTTTTTGCCCCCAATACAAGCTATGCATCCACAAGAGAGCATAATCATGAGGGAGATGAACTGAAATCCATGATACGGGCGCTGCATGAAAACGGAATAGAGGTATTCCTGGATGTAGTTTTCAATCACACTGCAGAAGGTAATGAACAAGGGCCGTGTTTTTCCTTTAAGGGTATAGATAATAATATTTATTATATGCTTACACCTGAGGGATACTATTATAACTTTTCAGGATGTGGGAATACGCTGAACTGCAATCACCCGATCGTTCAGCAGATGATAACGGAATGCTTAAGATACTGGGTTACAAGCTACAGGGTAGATGGGTTCCGATTCGATCTTGCATCGATTTTGGGCCGAAATGAGGACGGGTCGCCTATGAGCAAGCCTCCACTGCTGCAGGAACTGGCTTTTGATCCTATTTTGGGGACGGTAAAACTTATAGCTGAAGCATGGGACGCAGGTGGAATGTATCAGGTCGGCTCATTTCCGTCGTGGAACCGCTGGATGGAGTGGAACGGCAGATACCGAGATGATATGAGGGCTTTTCTGAAGGGCGACAACTGTAAGGCGGAAGCTGCCGCAAAACGAATCACAGGTTCTCCCGACCTTTATGATCCCGAGGTCAGGGGATTTAATGCTTCTGTAAATTTTTTTGACTGTCATGACGGTTTCACGCTGCATGATCTTTATTCATATAATGAAAAGCATAATGAGGATAATGACTGGGGCGGAACCGACGGAGACGATCATAATCTGTCGTGGAACTGCGGACATGAAGGAGAGACCACTGATAAAGAGGTGCAGTGCCTTAGGGACCGTATGATCAAAAACGCCTTTGCCTGTCTTATGGTCAGCCGTGGAACCCCTATGTTCTTTATGGGGGATGAGTTTGGCAACTCACAGGGAGGCAATAACAACGCATACTGCCAGGATAATAACATATCCTGGCTTAATTGGGATGATCTGAAAACCAATAAAAAACTCTATCAGTATTTTAAATATATGATCAGATTCCGTAAAGATCATCCTGCCATAAGAAAACATCTTATGCCGGCCAAAACCGGATTTCCCGAAATATCATGCCATGGAGCCAGCCCGTGGGTGCCGGATTATGCTGACGACAGTCACTATATGGGCATTATGTTTGCGGGTTCTTATGACAGGACAAAGCCGGATGATATTGTATATATCGCCGTTAATACTTATTGGGAAAAAGTAAACATTTCTCTTCCCGAACTTCCTATGGGGATGCAATGGTTTATTGCCGTAGACACCTTTGAACAGAACCCGATATATAGAAATTACGAAGAGATACATGGAGGCATAGAGATGCGTCCGCGTTCTGTAAAGATTTTCACTGCAAAATGAGGGATAATGATGTCTGAAGTTGTGATAATGAAAGAAATAAAGGGACTGAACGAGGAATATGCCAGAAAGAACAGGGAACAGTTTTGCAATGACCATGTTCTGGCAGTCAATGTGATGGGAGCTCCCGGTGCCGGGAAGACATCTTTTATTATGGCTCTTTGTGATGAACTGAAAGCACACGGGATCAGCTCTGCAGTAATAGAGGGGGATTTATATTCTTCCATAGATACGGATGAATTTATTGATGCAGGATATGCTTCGTTGCAGATAAATACTGAGGGAGAATGCCATATTGATGCAAATGTAGTAAAACAGGGATATGACAGACTTAATTTTCAGAATGGCGTTGTTTTTATAGAAAACGTAGGAAATCTCATCTGCCCGGCTGAGTTTGATCTGGGAGAAGGACTTCGTATCATTACCGCATCCGTTCCGGAAGGGGATGACAAGCCCTATAAATACATCCCTATGTATTCCTATGTAGATGCTGTAGTTCTAACAAAGTGTGATCTGATCGATGCTGTCGGTTTTGATACAGAGTACTTTAAAAAGGGACTCAGGGCCTTAAACGATGCTCCGGTTTTTGAAACTGTTGCAAAGGTAAAAGAACGGACAACAGGGATTGACAAGGTCGCTGAACTTATCGAATCGAAGTTTAAGGATATAGCCTGATTTTTATCTTCAGGTTTTGTTTGGAGAAGGTTTTGGAGGACTGGGAGTTCTTTTTACGAAAGGCTATCTTTTCGGACTTCCTGAGGGATAAGCATCGTGATGCACAGGAGAAAATGAGCGAGCTGATCATCAGGAAAAACGGAGGGAAGCTCTACCGATATCGTCCTTTGGACGATGCTGAAGTAGAGCTTATTCGTAATGGAAATATTTATTTTTGCCGTGCCGTGAGATTTGAGGGGGCAGGAGATGTGGTCATGCGGTTTCGAAGTTACCTTTCCTGCTTCACGGATGATCTGAAAAGTGAGGCAATGTGGTATAAGTATGCCGACCAGAGTGCCGGGATGTGCCTGGAATACAATTATGAGGATATGCAGAAATTTGCTGAAAAGAATGATCTGGTATTATTACCGGTGATCTATGATGATGAAGAGCATGAAGAGTTCGGGGGAACTGTTGGAAATGTTCTTTCCATGATGACAAAAAGCACGGACGCTGCAGGAGAGTTTGAATGGCGTCTTTGGAAATATGACAAAATGAGCTCCGATATCGGGAAAATACTGTCAGGCGTTCATCCCAAAAAGATACATATAGGGGAAATGGCGAGCCTGGACACAGGTGTAAGCCGAGAGCTTTCAAAAATCTGTGACGAGAAAAATATAGAGATACAGATAAAGGAAAGGAGTTTATTCTGAAATGGCTGAAGAAAAGACTCTTCTTATCATGGCAGCCGGTATGGGAAGCCGTTATGGGGGAATGAAGCAGATAGAGCATATTGACGATGAGGGTGATAAGATAATCGATTTTTCTGTCTATGATGCTAAACAGGCAGGCTTTGAGAAGGTTGTATTTATCATAAAACGGGAAAACCTGGACATCTTCAGAAAGGAGATAGGAGACAAAGCCGGCAGGCATATCAAAGTGGATTATGCATTCCAGGAACTTAGTAATATCCCTGATGGCTTTACTGTTCCCGAAGGAAGAGAGAAGCCATGGGGAACGGCCCATGCAGTTCTTTCCGCAAAGGATGTGGTCAATGGTCCTTTTGCAGTGATAAATGCAGACGATTATTACGGAAAAGAGGCTTTTGGCAAAGCCTATGATTTTCTGGCCTCTTCAGCCGAAGGACATTTTGCCATGGTTGCCTATGAACTGAAGAATACGCTTACCGAAAACGGAACCGTATCAAGAGGAATATGCAACATTTCACCAGATGGGATGCTAAATGAGGTAGTAGAACGAACGAAAATTAAAAGCGTGGGAAACGACGCAGAATACACCGAAGATGAAGGAACTACATGGCATATGCTTCCCGGAAATGCGCCGACCAGTATGAATTTCTGGTGCTTTTCCAGTGATTTCATGGGGGCGATAATTGAATTCTTTGAAACGTTTATGAGGGAAGAAGTCCCTAAAAACCCGATGAAAGCAGAATGCTATCTTCCGGTCGTTGTTTCAAGTCTTCTGAAAGAAGGAAGATGCGATGTAAAGATCTTGCAGACGTCCGACAAATGGCATGGCGTTACATATAAAGAAGATAAGCCGGCACTGGTTTCAGCTATAAAAGATATGAAGGAAAAAGGCATATATCCGAAATATCTTTGGGATTAGGAAAGGGATGCACAGGAGTTAGGATCATGGAAAAAGAGAATATCCTTGTTCTGGATTTCGGTGGGCAGTATAATCAGCTCATCGCCAGGCGTGTAAGGGAATGTCATGTATATTGTGAGGTTCATTCATATGACATGCCGATATCTGATATACGGCATATGGCACCAAAAGGAATAATATTTACGGGAGGACCTGCTTCCGTATACGATCCTGCATCTCCTCATGCAATGCAGGATCTTTTTTCAATGGGGATCCCCATATTGGGGATCTGCTATGGGGCACAGATCCTGGCATATCAACTCGGAGGGAAGGTTTCAGCGGCTCCCACTTCTGAATACGGAAAGACAGATGTTTCTGTCGATACAGGAAAGAAGCTGTTTAAGGGATGGACAGAAACATCCATTGCCTGGATGAGCCATACGGATTATATAGAAAAAGTGCCGGAAGGCTTTACAATAACAGCCCATTCTAATGTATGTCCTGTTGCCGCCATGGAGAACGAAGCCAAAGGATATTATGCTGTGCAGTTTCACCCGGAAGTCATCCACACCGATGAGGGGATGAAACTTTTCAGAAGTTTTGTATATGATATCTGCGGCTGTAAAGGTGACTGGCAGATGTCGTCATTTATTGATATTACGATAGAGCAGATCAAACAAAAGGTCGGGAAGGGAAAAGTACTGCTGGGTCTGTCCGGAGGAGTTGATTCTTCCGTGGCAGCGGCACTTCTTTCAAAAGCAATAGGGAAGCAGCTTACCTGCGTGTTTGTTGATCATGGCCTTATGAGAAAAAATGAGGCAGAAGAGGTTGAGGAAGTATTTGGAAAAGACGGATCCTTTGAGCTGAACTTTATCCATGTGGATGCGGCTGAGCGCTTTTTTGAAAAGCTTTCCGGTGTCACTGATCCTGAACAGAAACGCAGGATCATAGGGGCGGAATTTATAAACGTATTTGAAGAGGAAGCACAAAAGATAGGAGAGGTGGATTTCCTTGCGCAGGGTACGATATATCCGGATGTTATAGAATCCGGTCTCGGGAAATCCGCTACGATAAAATCACACCATAATGTCGGAGGCCTGCCTGAGCACGTTAATTTTAAGGAGATCATCGAACCGCTTCGGATGCTGTTTAAGGATGAAGTGCGGGAAGTGGGGCTTAAGCTGGGGATATCGGAAAAGCTGGTTTACAGGCAGCCGTTCCCCGGACCGGGTCTTGGCGTACGCATCATCGGTGAAGTGACTCCTGAAAAGGTGCATTTGGTCCAGGATGCGGATGCTATATACAGAGAGGAGATAAACAGAAGTTTATCAGAGTGGCAGAGAGATAGAGGCATCCTTGATGCTCCGGCATGTGAGACACCTCCGTGGATGCCTACTCAGTATTATGCAGCTTTGACAAACATGCGCTCTGTAGGCGTGATGGGGGATGGGCGTACTTATGACTATGCTGTAGCTCTTAGAGCGGTTATCACCACAGATTTTATGACAGCAACCGCGGCTCCCCTTCCATGGGATATCCTTAACAAAGCTGCAGACAGGATTGTAAATGAGGTCAAGGGAGTGAACCGTGTGTTTTATGATTGCACGTCAAAGCCACCGGCGACAGTTGAATTAGAGTAAAAAGAAGATTACCCAACCCGTCCGCCAGCCTTGACTGCTCCGGGTATTGCGGTGGGAGGCCTCAGGCGATGGGACTCAGGGATATAAAAAGGTATTCCGGGTCCCATCGCCTTTTTCATTGTACCGCAATACCCAGAGCCGTAAAGGCGTGGCTGCGGTGTGGCAGGCCGTAGAATTGAAGGCTCCCGGATCTTGGGATATGTAGCATAGAACG
>JAEEGL012652097.1_pt1 | contig 44776 bp, 21 predicted proteins | sample 9134231 | NCBI WGS metagenome assembly JAEEGL01 (sample SAMN16246548, study PRJNA631951) | gut metagenome | biome: gut microbiome; feature: rumen; material: fiber-attached | host: Bos | place: Iran: Karaj | collected 2018-10 | reverse complement strand
TCGATAAGAACGGCAACAAGATGTCCAAACGCCTCGGCAACGCCGTTGATCCGTTCGGAGCTCTTGACAAGTACGGAGCCGATCCGGTACGGTGGTATATGCTGACCAACTCCAGTCCCTGGGAGAACCTGAAGTTCGATCCCGAAGGAGTGGACGAAGTGCGCCGTAAGTTCTTCGGAACCCTCTATAACACCTATGGTTTCTTTGCCCTCTATGCGAACGTGGACGGGTGGGGTAATACGCCAAATCAGACTAACGAGACACTAACGAGAGAGAATCGGAACGGGAGAGATACGGGAGAAAAAGCAGAGTATGCCGAGATCGACCGCTGGATCCTATCCAAACTGAACTCCCTCATCAAAGAGGTGACGGAAGCCTACGAAGCCTACGAACCTACCAAAGCCGGACGTGCTATCTCGGATTTCGTGCAGGACGACCTCTCTAACTGGTACGTCCGTCTCAACCGCAAGCGTTTCTGGGGCGGAGAGATGAATGCCGACAAAGAAGCGGCTTACGAAACCCTCTACACCTGTCTCAAGACCGTGGCTCAACTCATGGCGCCGAACGCACCGTTCTACGCTGACCGCCTCTACCGCGATTTGACCGATGAAACCGTGCATTTAAGCACTTGGCCAAAGGCCGATGAGACGCTTATTGACACTACGCTGGAGCGCCAGATGTACCTCGCGCAGCAGGCTACCTCGATGATTCTCTCGCTCCGCAAACGCGCGGAGAAGAACGTCCGTCAGCCGCTGCAGAAAGCAGTTATCCCGACGCCGGACCAGGAGACGACAGACGCGCTCCTCCACGTGGCAGACCTCATCAAATCCGAGGTGAACGTCAAAGAACTCGTCATCGTTCCTGCAGAGCAATCGGAGATACGCCTTGTCAAGAAGATCAAACCGAACTTCAAGGTGCTTGGCAAGAAAGTCGGTGCGCAGATGAAAGCCGTAGCAGCGGAGATTAACGCCATGACCCAGGACCAGATTGCTCAAATGGAGTCAGAAGGAAACTATCAACTGTCAACTGTCAACTATCAACTGATTGCAGAGGATGTGGAAATTCTGACGGAAGACATGCCGGGGTGGCTGGTAGCCAACAACGGCATCCTGACGATAGCCCTTGACATCGAACTGACCGACGAACTGATTGAAGAAGGTATTGCGCGCGAACTCATCAACCGCATCCAGAACCTCCGTAAGTCCTCCGGTCTGGAGATAACCGACCGTATAGCCATCCTCTTGGAGGACCGTCCCGAGATCCATAATGCCGTCCTCCATTGCGGCGACTATATAGCTTCGCAAGTGCTGGCTACATCGCTTGAACTTTCAAACAGCGAAGCGTTCGAACCTTCAAACAGCGAAGCACTCGAAATGGACGGATATAATGTGAATATTAAAATTGAAAAAGCATAGTTATGAATGTCAGATTTATGATTTCAAATTTCAGATTCCTGCTTCTCGCCGTAGTAGGAATGGCTTTGGCGAGTTGCGACATGTTCAACAAGACTACGCCGTCGTACCAGTTGAGCGACCTGCAGGGGCTGTGGCAGGAAAACAACACCGAGCATTATGTACGTTTCACCACCGAGCAGTCGGACGAGACGGGATATCTCTACGGACGAGAATGGCATGAGGACGAAGACAAGTACGAGCAGGATTTGCTGGATGCAGCTCAAAAACTCGGTCATCCCGGTAACGGATGGTTCAAGTACAAACTGGACCAGCAGGACCTGCTGGAGATTCACTTGCAGGATAACCAAGGAGCTGAGGAACCAAAAAGTTACGTGGTCACCAAACTGAACGATACGGCGTTGGAGTATTACGAGAAAGAGCAGAAATCAGTCAAGTTCTATTTCACCAAAATGGTTGAGAAGCAATGAAACGCGCACTCAAAATCATAGGTTGGACGTTTCTGGGTATCGTGGTAGCCGTAGTGGCGGTAGCCTCTATCGCTATGTACGTGATCTTCACGCCGGAGCGTCTGACACCTATTGCCCGCCAGGCTGCGGACAAATTCATCACTTGCGAGCATGAGATAGGAGAGGTCGATCTGACTTTCTTCTCCACCTTCCCGCGCTTCGGTCTGCGGGCGGACGGACTGCTGCTGATCAATCCGATGACCGGCAGCCGGAACGACACGGTCGTTGAAGCGAAACATCTGGTAGCTACAGTGGATGTGATGGAGTTCCTGAATCATAAGAATCTCCATGTCCATGAGGCGGTGCTGGATGATGCGCGGGTCAATTTCTATATCGCGCCGGACGGTACAACCAATCTCACCGGTGCTTTCGTCACTTCGCCGGATACGACAGAGGAGGACACCGCCGCTTTCTCGCTGCCGTTCGATGCACTCAAAGTGGACGGCCTGCGTATAAAAGCCGACTATATCACGTTTGTGGATGACAAAGATACTATCAATGCTTCTTTAGGAGAGACCGAACTGTCCGCCAAAGCGGAGAGCTGGGATGACATGCTCATAGGGTTGGATGCGCAAGATGTATGCGCTTTGCTCAAAGGAGACAAATATGCCGATTCCCTGCATGTGGAGTTGGTCGCTCCGATGGCGATGAATCTCGACTCCATGCATTTTGCCTTCGACGGCGCCCGCCTGGCGGTCAATGATTTTAACCTGCGCCTTGAAGGAGAAGTTACCATTCAGGATAGTATAGCCGTGGATGCCAAGGTCGAGACCGGCAAATGGCAAATCAAGCCGCTCATGGCGCTTATTCCGGAGAAGTTCGCCAAGTCGCTCAGCGACCTGGATGTGGATGGCGAGGCGGAGTTGGAAGCAACGATACAAGGTTATGTCTCTGACCATCAGATGCCGCGTGTGCAGGCGCATCTTACGCTCGACGACGGCGAGGGCAGTTACAAACCGCTGCCTTATACGCTGCGGGACGTAGAGATGGATGCTACTGCCGATATCCGTCTGACAGAAGGGCAGATCAGCAATGTGGAGATCCATAAACTGCATGCCGCTACGCGCAATTCTCAACTCTCAATTGTCAATTCTCAATTGTCCGACCTGATGGGGGACATGCTGCTTGACCTCGCGCTGAACCTTGACGCCAACCTGCCGGACTTTGCGTATTTCCTGCCGGAGGCAATGACCCTCAACGGCAAAGCCAAAGGAACCGCGAAAGCGAAGATCCGTCTGGATGACCTGACGGAGATGCGGCTGGAGAAGGGTAGGATCAGTGCGGACCTCGACCTGAAGGATATCCATTATGCGATGGATTCGATGGTAGCCGACCTGCCGAAGACCCATGCCGTCCTGCAGATGCCTAACCCCAAACCATCCAAACCGAAGGTTAACTGGGCGCGGATAGACCTGACGACGGACAAAGTGGATTTCGAAATGGCTACGCCGCTGAAAGCGGCTCTCAAAGCCTCGTCCATCCAACTGGAGGCAGGTAATGTGCTCTCGAAAGATCCGGTGCTGTATGCAGCCGTAGGCTTGGATTCCGAGAGGCCGGTAGAAGTGGAGATGGACTCGATGGGTGGCACGATTGATGTGCCCAAAATGAACCTGTACGCGGAGTATAACACCAAGGACACGACCGTCATGCCGGTGGCGCAGGCTGTGATAGACTGCGATGCGCTGGACGGGTTCTTCAAAGATATCAAAGCCGACTTGGCTGCTTCCCATCTGGAGGCTGCGCTCTCCGGCGGACGAAAAGACAAGTCCGCGCCGCGCCTGCAAGCCAAACTGAAGACGCAGGCGCTGAATGCGCGTATGGGAGAGGAACTGACCGCCAAGACCGGCAAACTGGATCTGGAAGCCGCCGCGCGATATAAAGCCGGAGAAGAGAATATCCTGCTCCAATGGAACCCGAGGCTGAAGGTGAACCTCAAGAACGGAGAGGTGAACCTGCCGGAGCGGTTGCCGGAAGCGGTGGTCATCCCGTCTATCGAGTTCAGTTATTCCAACCGCGAGATGGCGATAGACAACTCCCGTATCGAGTTAGGCAACTCCGATCTGAACCTGAAAGGCAATGTACGCAATATAGGCAAATGGTTCCGTCACGAGGCGGTTCTGGAGGGCGAGTTGGATGTCGTCTCCGACCATTGCGATGCCAACCAACTCATGGCGTGGTTCTCCGCCGACAAAGGAAGTGAGGAAGAAAACAGTCCGAAAGAGGAGAAAAATGACCAAATGGTAAATGACCAAATGGTAAATGAAAAGGAACCATTCTTGGTTCCCACTGACGTCAACCTCGCCCTCAATACACACATCCAAGAGGTGGAGATATTCAATCAGACGGCCAAGGACCTCAAGGGAGGACTTTATGTCAAGGAAGGTATTCTAATCTTGGATGAAATGGGATTTGTATGCCGTGCGGCGAAACTGCAACTCACGGCTATGTACCGCACTCCGCGCAGAAATGACCTCTATATAGGCTTTGACTATCATATGATTGATGTGGATATAGACGAACTGCTGACGATGATTCCCAATCTGGAGGAAATGGTGCCCATGCTCAGTTCTTTCAAGGGAGCTGCACAGTTCCACCTCACTGCGGAAACGTACATGAACAGCCAGTACAAACCAAAAATGTCCACCCTCCGCGGCGCGGCTTCGCTGACAGGAAAAGACCTCGTGGTGCTGGACGGAGAGACCTTCTCCAAGATCAGCAAACTGCTGATGTTCAAGAAGAAGACGGAGAACAGGATTGACTCTATCAATGCCGAACTGACGGTATATAAGAACGAGATAGACGTCTATCCGCTCTGCGTGCAGATGGACAACTACATGGTCGCCCTCGGCGGACGGCATAACACCGACATGACCTTCAATTACGATATCAACGTCCTCAGCCCTATCTATCTGGGCGTGAACGTGAGCGGGAACATAGACGATCTGAAGATCAAACTCGCCAAATGCAAGTTCGCCCAGGATTTCAAACCGCACTGGTATCAGAAAGCGGACAACCAGTCCCGCGAACTCCGTGAACGGATCAAGAAATCAATGGAGAAAAACGTCCGAATAAAGTGACAAAGGGACAAAGGACAAAGTGACAAAGGAAATTAATTACAGGATAATATGAAAAAAACAATTCTTTTAGGAGCGCTAGCTATGAGTTTATTAGCATGCAACCACGCCAACCCGTTGTTGGAGCAGCCGAACACCCCTTACGGCGTACCGGCATTTGACCAAGTGAAGAACGAGCATTATATGCCTGCTTTCGAAGAGGCTATCCGTCAGAACAAGGCGGAGATAGAGGCGATAGCGAATAACGCAGCCGAACCGACGTTTGAGAATACGATTGTGGCTTTAGACCGCGCAGGCATGCTGCTGGACCGCGTGTCGGGCGTGTTCTTCAATGTCCTGGAGGCGGACGGCAACGATGAGATGAACGCGATTGCCGAGCAGGTGAGTCCGATGCTGAGTGAACTGAGCGACGGCATCATCCTCAACGAGGCACTCTTCGCCCGCGTCAAAGCGGTCTATGACCAGCGTGAGCAGTTGGGGCTCAACCCCGAGCAGATGCGTCTGGTGACCGAGACCTACAAGTCGTTCGCCGACAACGGTGCCAACCTGCCGGAGGACAAGAAAGAGCGGCTCAAAGAGATCAACAAGGAGCTGGGTCTGCTCTCCCTCAAGTTCGGCAATAACGTCGTAGCGGAGACCAATGCCTGCCAGTTCTTTGTGAAGGACGAGGCGCAACTGGCGGGTCTGCCTGAGTCCGCCAAGGCTGCGGCTGCGGAAGAGGCTGCGGCTGCGGGACATCCGGGAGAATGGCTCTTCACCCCGAAGCGTACGTCTTTCACTCCGGTGCTCCAATACTGCGAGAACCGCGAACTGCGCAAACAGCTGCTGATGGACTACACCACCCGCGGCAACCACGATAACGAGAACGACAACAAGGCTGTCATTGTCCGTGAGATGGAGCTGCGTATAGAGAAAGCCAAACTCTTCGGCTATGACAACCCTGCGGACTATATCCTCGCGGACTGTATGGCGAAGAACCATCAGACGGTGGACGCTTTCCTCGCTTCCGTCTGGACACCCTCGCTGGAGGCTGCCAAACGCGAAGCCGCTGCGCTCCAGCAACTCCTTGACGAGGACCTGAAAAATAATTCTCAATTATCAATTGTCAATTCTCAATTAGCCCCTTGGGACTGGTGGTACTACGCTGAGAAAATGCGTAAGGAGAAGTATGCGCTGGACGAGGAGGAACTGAAGCCTTATTTCGAACTGAACAACGTCCGCAAGGGTGCGTTCGGCGTAGCTACCAAGCTGTACGGCCTGCAGTTCGAACAGCTGAAGGACATGCCGGTTTATAATCCCGAGGTGGAGGTCTTCAAGGTGACCGACGCGGCAGGCGAACTCATCGGTATCCTCTATACCGACTATTTCCCGCGTGCGGGCAAGCGTCCGGGCGCATGGATGAATAATATAATGTCCCAGTATGTCGATGCAGAGGGCGTGGACCATCGTCCGGTGATCATCAATGTAGGTAACTTCAACAAACCTACCGCCGGCAACCCGTCTCTGCTCTCGATGGACGACGTAGAGACGCTCTTCCATGAGTTCGGCCACGCGCTGCACGGCTTGCTCAGCAAGGCGCATTACAAATCCCTCTCCGGCACCAACACCCCGCGTGATTTCGTCGAACTGCCGTCCCAGTTCATGGAAAACTATGCCTACGAACCGGAGGTGCTCAAGACCTATGCCTTCCATTATCAGACGGGCGAAGTGATCCCGGACAGCCTGATTGCTAAGATCAACGCCGCAGGCAAGTTCAACCAGGGTTTTGTGACCACCGAACTGCTCTCGGCTTCTATCCTCGATATGGATTTCCATGAGTTGACAACCGCCGAAGGGCTGGATGTCAATGCCTTTGAGAAAGCAAGTATGGAGAAGATGGGTATGATACCGGAGATCATCGTCCGCTATCGTCCTACGTTCTACAACCATATCTTCACTACGGGCTACGAGGCAGGCTATTACAGCTATACCTGGGCAGCAGTGCTGGATGCAGACGCTTTCGCGGCGTTCAAAGAGACCGGCAACCTGTTTGATGCCGATACCGCTGCGCGTTTCCGTCATCTGCTTGAGCAGGGCGGCACACGCGATGCACAGGAGCTCTATCTGGAGTTCCGAGGCAAGGAAGCTAACCCGCAGCACCTCCTCCGCCGCAATGGATTTATCGAATAACAATGTACAAAGGGCTTACGGAGTTTGGTACAACGTTTTAAGATCCGTACGGACTCCAAATTTTGTACAAAAGCCACTAGGACGCTTTGATAATTGTGAATTATTAATTGTGAATTGTTAATTGTGATTTGACTCGTCAGACTCAGACCATATTGTACCATCTGTTGCCGATAGCCTTCTGGCTGTTGGCGGCAGGTGGTGCGTTGCTGCCTGTTTTCTTGCTCCCACTCTCAACTTTCCACTCTCAACTTTCCACTCTCAACTATTTCCTCCCTGCCGTTTTGGTTCTCATTGCCGTTCTACTGCTTACTCATATCAAACGCCACGCTTCTGCCGTAGAACCGGCTTTTCTGGTGGCGGTGTTGTTAGGGGTGGCTTCTTATTGGTTGCCTACTGTTGTTTTTCTGATTCTTCCTGCCTGGATATACTTGGCGTACCGTCATCTGATAGAGTGGCGGGTCATATGGGCGACCCTCATCGGTCTTGCGCTGGTAGCAATATGGGTAGCCGTCTTCGTTTACTTTGGATTAATAGAAACACCCTCCCTTGAGGGGAGGGCTGGGGTGGGGTTCTTTGCTTGGATCCCGGTAGGCGCCTTCCTTGTCGCCTATATCGCTTCCGCCATCGTGCGGCATAACCTGCGTGTACGTTGATATACTCCTTGCATACGTTGTTTTTTGTGCAATAAATTCGCTGTACTGCATAAAAAGTATATTTTTTGTGCAATAAACTTGCATAATTGAATAAGAAGCAGTATCTTTGCCGCAAAATTTGGAGAAAGAAGAAAACAATACTCCTTTCACAACGCAAAGAGCGCGATCCAAAGCTCCGCGTAAGATATCTCAAGGAATGAGATTCATTGTTTATTTAGTAGTGGTAATAATCGTTGCTTTTAGAAATGCTGCACACTTTATAAATGGGTATGTTAAGGACCATCCGATTAATCTTCAATGCTCCAAATGTCAAGCAACAGTACCTTTGAAACGATGTTTGGAACATGAAGTCTGATAAACATATAAATAAATAACAACTATGCGAAATTATATATTTAAGTCAATATTATTGATTATGCTATCATTATTCTGTAAAACCACGTCTGCGATTGGGCTAACAGAATTCACAAAACAGTTGATTGATCTGTATATTGGAACATATAAAATACCCAATAGCGAAAACATGGTTGTTCATACAAATACAGACACACTGTGCTACAAAGCCTTTTTATATTCAATAGATCCAGACGTCCCGTTGAGTGGGGCTGAGTATATTGGAAAAGTGAAACATAATGATAGATTCGTCTATTTATTCGGGAAACAAAACGGCATATTCCACACTGGGAAAAAAGTAGGGAAGTCAGAATTGAAATCCTCTAAAAAATATGATGATATGATTGTTCTTTTTGATCCTATTGAATGGGGAATTTTTATTGACAAGAAGGATCTCAAATTGAATAAGCAACTTACGAATACTAATATAGTGGTATCCCTTCAAGATGGGAAATTTGTAACTGATATGGATAGTGCAACACTCGCTCAACTAGAAAGAATTGTAAATGCGTACTGCAGAAAGTAAAAAATGCTATTTTCATACATTCAACACTAATATCAAGTAATCGTGTCGGAACTAAAACATCTAAAGGCTGTTTATTGCTTGATTGGAATAGTATGATGATATTCAATAAAAAAATGTCTGGAGTACGTCATTTCTCAGTACAGGTTAAACGTAATTAAATATTTACAAGTATGAAAAATATTATAATGTTTTTATTATTGTTTGTTTCGGTTTCTTTGAATGCACAAGTAAGCAAAAAGGTTACGAGGACGGAGTATGTTGATATGGGGTGGAAATATGCTAAAGCTATTACAACAAACAAAAGTCCTGAATTTGCGAGTTTTCATGGTGAATTAGGAGAAGATGATGAAAATTTACAAGTATTCGTATTGGAAAAACGCGAAGGTATGTTTTGGGTATTTGTAGAACAAGGAGATCTTTTAGATGGAGATACTTTAGTTTTTTACCCTATGACTATTCCTGATACTACCGATATGTATGTGTACCCTGCTCGTTATTCATCTCCTTTGCTGTTATATGAAATTCCCAGCAGAGACCTTCTTAAGGAAAAATGCGAAGCCTATATATCGGGTCCTATGCACATAATTGGAGTCTGCGGAACTTGGCTAAAAGTCGAATTTGAAGTTTACGGAAAAAGACATGACGGCTGGATCCCTAGAGAAGAATATTGCCCAAATCCATATAGCACATGTAGTTAACTATTAAAAGCCTATGGCAGAGAACTTGGGTCCGGATGTGCCTCCGTCTCTTTATTATGCCATGGGCGTACAATATACGGAGAACTTCGGTCGCGACGAACAGCCGTATTTGTACAATGGGAAGGAGTTTGTTGAGGTGCATGGGCTGAACGAATACGACAGCCAAGCACGTATGTACTACGCGCCTATTAGTGCCATACCTTTGCACAAAAATGTTAAACAATATTCATAAAATATTATGTTTTGCACTACTCGTCATCTCAACAAGGCTTGGTGCCATGAGTGTAATCCATGACGCTACCGGCGAGCGGGTCTATAAACTGACCGCTATAAATTTACTGCGCATCCTCGGCGGCGAGTAAGAGGCAAGCAAGGGGCAATTCGGAGTCAAATCACCGAATTAAGACGTACAGGATGGTCGCGTGATGGTCCCGTTCCCGACTCGACAATGAGTGCTAATTTACTCACGGGTCATTTACGACTCGTTTAGCGGTCATTCTCGAACCATTATCGAATCATTATCGAACCGTTTTCGAGAGATGGTGGGGTATCTCGGCTTTCATCTATTGAGAAGCAAATAAGGGGCAAAGAGCGGGATTGGTCAGCAGGTGGAATAGATGTAACACCGTACTGTGACGTTCAGGATGGGAAATAATCGTGCCCTTGTGGCTAAGAACGACATGCGTTTGAGAATGAGTGCTAATTATGCTCCAAACCACACTAAAATAGTTCCCGATATAAAAAATCGTCCACTGCAGCGGACGATTTTTGTTCACCATTTAACGACAAAGGTTGCGCTCAACCAAAAACGACAGCCATTTCGGCTGTCGTTTCTGTCGAGAAGAGGCGACTCGAACGCCCGACCCCTACGTCCCGAACGTAGTGCGCTACCAACTGCGCTACTTCTCGAAATGCGGAGCATTTCTTCGGACTCTCTTAACAGTTCGTAGTTTACCTGGTCGTAAAGCAGGGAACCCAGCCCTCCTTTACTTCCGTAAACTATCTCCTGTTTGCGAGAGGTCTCGATTGCTTTCGCTCACGCTTATGTCTCGCTCTTTTACAAAAGCGGTTTTTTAACCGTTTTTTTCTCGGCACAAGTGCCTTCGATTAAAAAGCGGGTGCAAAAGTACTGCTTTTTTTTGATATACGCAAATTTTTTGCGATTTATTTTGCACTTTTTCGTCTAAAAGTGCGTTTACCGGGCTTTATAGGTTCCCCTTGAGCCATTATTTCACGCACTTGCGCCTCCGTCACCGTCTCTACCGGGATGTTCTTTGGCAGCTGGTAATTGCCCTCCGGCGTATGGATATAAGCGCCGTACCTGCCGTTCAACACCTGCACATCGCCCCACTGATGCACCGGAGTGGAGGTGGTCTGCTTCTCCTCGATGAGCGCAATAGCGTCCTCCATGGTTACTGTAAACGGATCTTTGCCCTTGGGGATGGAGATGAACACATGGTTATAATGCACATACGGACCGTACTTGCCCTCGCCGATCACTACCGGCAATCCCTCGTACTCGCCCAGCGTGAGAGGCAGCGCCGTCTTGAACAGCTCCAGCGCCTCGGCTAACGTGATGGAGTAGATCGACTGGTTCTTCTTCAGACTGGCGAAACGCGGTTTGGCGTCTGCCGCATTACCCATCTGCACGCACGGACCTATCTTGCTGATCTTCGCGATAATAGGCTGCCCCGTCTCCGGGTCGTTGCCCAGGAACCTGCCCTCCACCTTACCGGACGGCACGGCGGAGACAAGCGGATGGAAAGTCTTGTAGAACGTGTCCACTGTCTTAACCCAGTCGGCTTTGCCTGCCGCGATACGGTCGAACTGCTCCTCCTCGTGCGCCGTGAAATCATAATCGAGGATCTCCGGGAAATGCTCCACCAGAAAATCATTGGTCATCTGTCCCAGATCCGTCGGCAGGAACCGCTGCGTCTCTGCGCCGTACATCTCGCTCCGCTGTTTCTCCAGCACCATCCCGTTCTTCAGAGTCAGGATAGCTATATCCCTTTTGACACCCGGCACGGAGCCTTTCTCCACATATTTCACATGCTGGATGGTGTCAATGATCGTGGCGTAGGTGGAAGGACGCCCTATCTCCAGCTCCTCCATCCGCTTCACGAGCGTAGCGTCGTTATACCGCAACGGAGGCTTGGCATAGGTCTGTATCGCCTCTGCGCCCTGCAGTCTCAGCCGCTCGCGCGGAGACATGGCGGGTAATATCCGGCGCTCCTCCTCCGCGTCGTCCGTGGACTGGACATAGACGCGTGTGAAACCGTCGAAAGTGATCACCTCGCCTGCCGCCACAAACGCATATTTGGATCCGTGTACCGACACCTCGATAGTGGTCTTCTCACCCTGCGCCTCCGCCATCTGGCTGGCTATCGTGCGTTTCCATATCAGTTCGTACAGACGCTGCTCGTCTTTGGTGGCACCGGCGCTCAGACGGCTCATATAAGCCGGACGGATCGCCTCATGCGCCTCCTGCGCGCCTTTGGATTTGGTGCGGTACTGGCGCGTATGCACGTATTTCTCGCCGTACTGCTCCGCGATAACCTCCTTGCTCGTCGCTAACGCCAGAGACGAGAGGTTCACCGAATCCGTACGCATATAGGTGATATGTCCGCTCTCATACAGCGTCTGCGCCAGACGCATGGTCTTGGAGACGGAGAACTTGAGCTTCCGCGCCGCTTCCTGCTGGAGCGTGGACGTGGTGAACGGAGGTGCCGGCATATGGGTCACCGGTCGGCGTTGTACATCGCGGACGATGAACTGAGCCGTGTTCAGACTCTCCAGAAACTCAATCGCATCTTTCTTATGGGAGAAACGGTGGTTCAACTCGCATCTCAATACCGATGCGTCACCCGGATTTATACCGATGAAATCGGCAAAAGTTCGATATGCGGACGAAGCGCGGAAGGATTCTATCTCGCGCTCTTTCTCTACTATCAGCCTTACCGCCACCGATTGTACGCGGCCGGCGGAAAGACCGGTCGTCACCTTCCTCCATAGCACCGGCGACAGCTCGAACCCGACGATACGGTCCAGCACGCGGCGCGCCTGCTGGGCGTTCACCAGGTTATAGTCTATATCCCGCGGATTGGCTATTCCGTCAAGCACATCGCTCTTCGTGATCGACGGGAAGACGATACGGTGGGTCTCTTTGTTCTGCAGCCCCAGCACCTGGTACAGATGCCAGGCTATCGCTTCTCCTTCGCGGTCCTCATCGGATGCCAGCCATACGATATCCGATTTAGCCACTTCTCTCTTCAACTCCTCCACCAGACGCTCTTTGTTGCTGTCTATCACATAGTTCGGCGCGTAGCCGTGCTCGATATCTATTCCCAGCGAGTTCTTGCCCAGCGGCTCGATATCACGGATATGGCCTTGGCTGCTCATTACCTTGAAATCATCTCCGAGAAACGATTTGATCGTCTTTACCTTGCCCGGAGACTCTACTATAACCAGATTTTTGCTCATAAACTATATAAATAAGGTGTACCCTCGAAAATTCGCCGCAAAAGTAGTACAAAAAAATTATTTGCGCAAATTTTTTTTATTCGCTTGCGTATATCAAAGATATTTTGTATCTTTGCACCCGATTTGAGAAAAATAATTTTAATTTTTTTATCGAAAGGACTTGCATGAATGTATTTTTAGTCGTATTATTAGTGCTCGCGGGCGTTGCGTTATTACTCGCGGAGATGTTCCTTCTGCCGGGTTTCGGCATAGCGGGTATCGGTGGTTTCGGTTGCCTGATAGCAGCCGTAGTGATGGCATGGCTCATGATCAGCCGCATGGCGGGGTATATCACCCTGGGCGCCTGTCTGGTTCTTTCGGGACTGGCTATTTGGGGCTTCCTGCGCAGCAACGCGCTCGACAAGATGGCGCTGGATAGCAAGATTGACAGCCATGTGGAGCTGGCGAAGAACAAACTGAAGAAGGACGGCACGCCGGCGGAGGAAAAGAACGAAGAAAAATAATCTCTCACTAACTAAAATCATAAAACTATGGACATCCTAACCATTATTGTTGTAACGCTGGTAGCGATTGCACTTTGTATTTTCTTTTATTACGTACCGTTCATGCTGTGGATCAACGCCGTAGTGAGCGGAGTACGTATCAGTCTGGTACAACTCTTCCTGATGCGCATCCGTAAGGTGCCGCCCACGAAGATCGTCAATTGTATGATCGAGGCGCACAAGGCGGGTCTGACGGAAGTCAAACGCGACGGCCTGGAGGCGCATTACCTCGCCGGAGGACATATCGAACGCGTCGTACATGCGCTCGTTTCCGCTAACAAAGCCGGTATAGACCTCTCCTTCCAGATGGCTACAGCGATAGACCTGGCGGGACGCGATGTATTCGAAGCGGTGCAGATGAGTGTGAACCCAAAAGTGATTGACACGCCTCCTGTGGCAGCTGTGGCGAAAGACGGTATCCAGCTTATCGCCAAAGCGCGTGTCACCGTCCGTGCGAACATCCGCCAACTGGTGGGTGGTGCCGGAGAGGACACGATTCTTGCCCGCGTAGGAGAAGGTATCGTCAGCTCCATCGGTTCCGCCGAGAGCCACAAACAGGTGCTGGAGAACCCGGATTCGATCAGCAAGCTGGTGCTCTCCAAAGGACTCGACGACGGTACGGCATTCGAGATACTGTCTATCGATATAGCGGATATCGATGTAGGTAAGAATATCGGTGCGCAGCTGCAGATGGACCAGGCGGAGGCGGACAAGAACATCGCCCAGGCGAAGGCGGAGGAACGCCGCGCAATGGCTATCGCCAGCGAGCAGGAGATGAAAGCGAAAGCGCAGGAAGCACGCGCCAAGGTGATCGAGGCGGAGGCGCTCGTACCGCAAGCCATGGCGGAGGCTTTCCGTAACGGCAACCTCGGAATCATGGATTACTACCGGATGCAGAATATCCAGGCGGATACCACCATGCGCGAACAGATAGCGGGAGGAGGACAGCCTGCGGCTTCTTCAAAGAAGAAGTGATGGTGAATTGTGAATTGGGAAATAATCGTGCCCCTTGTGGGCTAAGAATTGTGAATTGCGAATAGCACTTCTTCAATATTCGATAGAGTGGGCTAACCCGCAGGCGAACATCGGTTTGCTGGACGAGCGTCTGCGCGCCATAGCAGGGCGGGCGGAGATAGCCGTTGTGCCGGAGATGTTCTCTACGGGCTTCTGCACCGACCGTCCCGGACTTGCCGAAGAATGGATCACAGGTCCCACCTGCCGGGCGCTCCAGCAGATGGCGGACACCTACCAACTGGCGATCATCGGTTCGCTGATGGTTACGGAAAACGGCCGCCTCTATAACCGCGGATTCATCTTCCGTCCGGACGACACGCCGCAGTACTACGACAAACATCATCTGTACCGCAGCGGCGGCGAAGCGGAGTTCTTCACGCCCGGCAACGAACGGAAGATCTTCGATTTTCGGGGCGTCAAGATACGGCTGGCGGTATGCTACGACCTGCGGTTCCCCGTATGGCTGCGTCAGGACAAGCATAACCTATACGACATCCTCGTATGCGTAGCCTGCTGGCCTACGGTGCGCATCCAGTATTGGGACACACTCCTGTCCGCCAGAGCCGCAGAGAACCATTGCTACGGCATCGGCGTGAACATGACCGGAACGGACGGCATGCAGATGGATTATGTCGGCCATTCGGCGGCGTACGACACATGGCTCAAGGACGTAGCGGGATTTGAAGACTACGAGGAAGGCACGCGTATCGTGGACCTGTCCATAGAGAAACTGCAGCATTTCAGGGATGTGCTTCCGCAATGGGAAGAAGCGGATGAGTTTGAATTAAAAACAGGAATTTGAGAATCAGAAATTGAGAACCGGTGGAGAATAGTTGGCACATAAAGCAATTGACGGAGGAAGAACAGGCCGCAGCGGACCGTCTGAGCGCCGAGTTGGATATCAGCGCGGCGGCAGGACGTATCCTGGCCGGTCGCGGACTCCGTACCGCCGCCCAGGCACGGGCGTATATCCGTCCCTCGCTGGACAGCCTGCATGACCCCTTCCTGATGCGCGACATGGGGGCTGCTGTGGACCGCCTCTGCCGCGCGATAGACACCCGTGAACGTATCATGGTCTATGGCGACTACGATGTGGACGGCACTACTGCCGTCGCGCTGATGTATTCCTTCCTCCGCAAACTCACGGACAACCTCGTCTATTATATCCCCGACCGCTATACCGAGGGATACGGTATCTCCGTCAAAGGTATCGACACCGCCAAAGAGCAGGGATGCACACTCGTCATCGCGCTGGACTGCGGTATCAAAGCGGTGGACAAGATAGCCTACGCCACCTCGCTGGGTATTGACTTCATCGTCTGCGACCACCATACGCCGGGCGACGAGATCCCCCAAGCGGTAGCCGTGCTGAATATGAAAAGGTCCGACTGCAACTATCCCTTCAAGGAACTGAGCGGTTGCGGCGTAGGGTTCAAACTGGCGCAAGCCTATGCCCTCCGCCGCGGGATGGAGATGCGGGAGGTGTACCGTCTGCTGCCGCTGCTCGCCATGTCTATCGCCAGCGACGTGGTGCCCGTCACAGGCGAAAACCGCATCCTGGCGTACTACGGGCTCAAAGCGCTCAATGCGCAGCCTACCGAGGGCATGAAGGCTATCATGCGCGTGGCGGGGATAGAAGGAAAGACCGTCACGATCAGCGATCTCGTCTTCCGTTTCGGACCGAGGCTCAACGCCGCCGGACGTATCAAGAGCGGAGCGGAAGCCGTGCGGCTGCTCATCACCCAGGACGCGGAAGCCGCCATGCGCTTCGCACGCGACATAGACTCCTATAACCAGGACCGCCGCGATTATGACAGCAAGACGACCGACGAAGCACTCGCTCAACTGGCAAAAGACCCGATGAATCCGGACAGATTCACTACTGTCGTCTTCTCGCCCGAATGGCACAAGGGCGTGGTAGGTATCGCTGCCAGCCGCCTCACGGAGACATGGTACCGGCCTACGATCGTGCTCACCGCTGGGGACGACGATATCATCTCCGGCAGCGCACGGTCCGTCAGCGATTTTGATATCTATACCGCTATCGACTCCTGCCGCGACCTGCTCACCAACTTCGGCGGACATAAGTTCGCCGCGGGACTGAGTATGCACAAAGCGGACCTGCCGGAGTTCAAACGCCGGTTCGAAGAATACGTGGCTGCGCATATCACCCCGGAACAACGGGTGCCGACACTGGATATAGAAGCCGAAGTGGAACTGAGCGACATGGACTGGAAGATGTACCGGATCCTGCAGTGTCTGGAGCCTTTCGGTCCCGGCAACGAGCGTCCGCTCTTCCTCTGCCGCAACCTGATTAACAACCACGGCACACGCGCCGTGAGCGACGGAAGGCATCTGCACCTCGACCTCACCGACCGCGTCGTGGCTATGACCGGTATCGCTTTCGGGGAAGGAGACAAAGCCCTCCACCTCCAGAACGGCAAGAGCGTGGATGTCTGTTTCTATCTGGAGGAGAACAGCTATCGCGGCCACACCTCCCTCCAGATGAATGCCCAGGATATAAAACTCAACGGGTAAATCGTATATCGTAAATGACCAAATCGTAAATAATCTTATGTTTTCCGAACGAGACACCAAAGGCCCGAGTTTGCGTCGGGGATCCATTGAGGTAGTATGCGGTTCTATGTTCTCCGGCAAGACGGAAGAGCTCATCCGCCGCATGAAACGCGCCAAGTTTGCCAAACTGCGCGTGGAGATTTACAAACCGGCTATTGACGTGCGCTACAGCGATGAAGACGTAGTGAGCCATGACCGCAATGTGATCCAGTCCACGCCGGTGGACAGCAGCCAGAATATCCTGCTGATGGTCGATGACATCGACGTGGTGGGTATCGACGAGGCGCAGTTCTTCGACATGGGTATCGTCGATGTATGCCAGCAGCTCGCCAACCGCGGCATCCGCGTGATTGTGGCAGGTCTGGATATGGACTACCGCGGCGTACCGTTCGGTCCTATCCCGGCGCTGATGGCTATTGCCGACGACGTGTACAAGACCCATGCCATATGCGTCCATTGCGGCGATCTGGCGTATGTGAGCCATCGCCTCGTGGCCTCGGACAAACGCGTCCTGCTGGGAGAGACAGACAGCTACGAACCTCTATGCCGAGCATGCTATAACAAAGCCATTGCCCAGGAAGAAGAAAAATTGTGAATTGTGAATTGTGAATTGTAAATTGTGAATTATCAATTACCTTGACGTCATATTACCGTTAGCCATCCGGGACTGTTATACCTATAGCGTTCCGGACGGTTTGTCTATACCCGCTCCGGGTAGCCGTGTGCTCGTCCCGCTGATGGCGAAAGAGGTGCGCGGTGTGGTGCTGCGGACCCATACGGAGCCTGTCGATCCGGCTTTCGCCGCCAAGATACGCCCCTTCATCCGTGTCCTGGACGAAGCCCCGGTCGTACCGCGTGAGCAGTTGGCTCTATGGCAATGGATGAGCGCCTATTACATGTGTACGCTCGGAGAGGTGATGAGCGCCGCGCTGCCCGGTGGTCTGGACAAACGCCTCACCGACCCTCCCAAACGCCGCAGAACGGCGATCCCGCCCTACACCGGACCGGTAGAACCCGCCCATTCACTGACGCCTGCACAGCAGAAAAGTGTCGATGAAATCGAAGGTTTCTGGTCTTCCGGCAAGGATATAGTACTGCTCCATGGCGTCACCTCCAGCGGCAAGACGGATATCTATATCCATCTGATCCGGTCGCAGCTGGAGCAGGGGAAGAACGTGCTCTATCTGGTGCCGGAGATCGCTCTGACGACCCAGCTCACCACCCGGCTGCAGCATGTGTTCGGAGACCGGCTAATCGTCTATCACAGCCGTTTGACGGACGCCGAGCGCGAACAGCGGTACAGGGAACTAAGCCGGGTCAGACCTGCGTCAGCTGTCAGCCATCCTTATGTGGTCATCGGGGCGCGGAGTGCCGTCTTCATGCCCGTACCCGAGATAGGTATCGTTATCGTGGACGAGGAACATGAGCCGAGTTACAAACAGGAAGAGCCTGCTCCCCGTTATCACGCCCGTTCGGCAGCGATCATGCTGGCGAAAGAGCATGGCGCCAAAGTGCTGTTGGGGACAGCCACCCCTTCGCTGGAGTCATATTATCTGGCGCAGAAAGGGGTGTACGGCTTGGTGGAGATAACGGAGCGTTTCGGTGGCGCGGAGCTGCCGGAGATACGGCTGGTTGACCTCAGACGCCAGTATGAACGCAAAGAGATGTACGGCCATTTCAGCGACCCGCTGATAGCGCAGATCCGCCGGGTTCTGGCGGAGGGCAAACAGGTCATCCTCTTCCAGAACAGACGCGGCTATGCCCCCCAGATACAATGTACCTCCTGCGGCCAGCCGCCGCGGTGCGTGCAATGCGACGTGCCGATGACCCTGCATCTGTGTGACAAGGAGATGCGGTGCCATTATTGCGGCTATCACTCGCCTATACCGGACCTCTGCCCGCATTGCGGCGGCGAATACAAAACCATCGGGTTCGGCACCGAGCGGATAGAGGACGAGATACAGACCTTCTTTCCGGACGCCCGCGTGCTGCGCATGGATCTGGACACCACACGCAACCGGTCGGCTTACCAGGATATCATCAACGCTTTCGCCAACCATGAATGTGACATCCTGGTAGGCACCCAGATGGTGACGAAGGGGCTGCATTTCGACGACGTGCGGCTGGTGGCGGTTCTCAATGCCGACCCGCTCTTCAACCAGCCCGATTTCAGGGCGTACGAACGGGCATACCAGATGCTGGAGCAGGTGGCGGGAAGAGCCGGCAGGAAAGGGACGAGAGGAGAAGTATGGATCCAGACGTTCGATACTGCGAACCTCGTGCTGCAGATGGTGCAGCACCACGACTACGCGTCTCTCTACAACCATCAGATAGCCGAACGGAAGATGTTCAACTACCCTCCTTTCTACCGTCTGATACGCCTGCAGCTGCGCCATGCCAAACAACAGCAGGTCCACCTCGCGGCGGCAGAACTGCAGACCTATCTCACGCGAATCTTCGGTCCGCGCGTGTCGGGAGTCATCATCCCGTCCGTGGAACGCGTGCAGGCATACTATATACGCGAACTGACACTGCGTATCGAGCAGGGGGCGAACATGGCGGAAGCCAAACGGAGAGTGAGAGAGGCGATAGCGTATGTTTCCTCGGTTTCATCGGGTAAAAATGTAAAAATCATCGCGGACGTGGATCCGCTGTGAGAGGCGAAAAGTGAAAGGTGAAAAGTGAAAAGTGAAAAGTGAAAGGAGAAAGAAATGATAGAAGAGAGCAAACGCCGTGTGGCGTATATCAACGAGATGATCGAGAGCGGTCATGCCGCGGAGTTGATACGTGACGGAGAAGCGTACCACGATGCGCAACTGGCGCATATAGCGGACGAAGTATGCTCGCGCCCTGAGGTGCGCGTGGTGCTTATAGCAGGTCCATCCTCCAGCGGCAAGACCAGCACGTCGCATAAACTGTGTCTGGAACTGCTGGCGCACGGCAAACAGCCGGTGGCGCTGTCGTTGGACAACTGGTATGTGGACGGCACACTCACTCCCCGCAAGAAAGACGGATCGAAAGACTACGAGTCGCTCTATGCTATCGATCTCAAGCAACTCGGAGAAGACCTCAAAGCACTCATTGGAGGAAAAGAGATAGCCCTGCCTACCTTCAATTTCGCGGAGGAGAAACGCGAGTACCCGGGTGACACACTCCGGCTGGAGGAAGACGCGATCATGGTTATCGAGGGGATCCATGCGCTCAATCCGATCCTCACGGAGGATATCGCCCCCGCGCATAAATACAAGGTGTATGCGGCGCCGATGAGTTCGGTCTCGCTGGACGGCGAGCGGTGGGTGCCGACCTACGTACACCGGTTGCTCCGCCGGATAAGCCGGGACCTGAGGACAAGAGGCAAATCGCCTCAGATGACGATTGCCACATGGCCGTTCGTGGTAGAAGGCGAAGCGCAATGGATTGAACCGTTCCGCAAAGAGGCGGATGCGGAGTTTGACACCACGATGCTGTACGAACTGCCGGCACTGCGGCTGACGGTGGAGACCGCGCTCCAGACGGTGCCCGCCTCATCCGAGGAATACCAGGTGGCGAAACTGCTGCTGTACTACCTCTCTTTCTTCGAGTCCCTCGCCCCCGCTTTCATACCCAGGACATCTATCTTACGCGAGTTTATCGGCGGAAGCCAGTTCAATGTAGGCTAATTTAGGGCTTTTTTGACCTAAAAATGCAAAAAAATGCTAAATTATTTGGTCATGTCAAAAAAAAGCAGTACTTTTGTCGTCGCTTTTGAAACAAGATGGCGGGATAGCTCAGCTGGTTAGAGCGCATGATTCATAATCATGAGGTCCCCAGTTCAATCCTGGGTCCCGCTACAAGAACCACCGACAGGGTGGTTTTTTTACAAATCATTTGAGTTCGGGGTGCCCAACAAATGGCTGAGATTAGACCCGTAGAACTTGAACAGATAATGCTGTTAAAGGAAATGAGAAAAAGCACATTCTTTATCAACCATGCATGGTTGATTTTCTCGGGCGCATTGGCGCTCATTGCTGCGCAAATGAGTGCGCAGACCAACGCGCAGGATCCTGCGCAAGTTTCCCGACAAGACACACTGTCCGCAAGCGATTTTCAGCTTGATGAGATTGAGGTGAGTGCCAAACGCGTACAACAGACGACCCTCTCCCACCAAGTAACGAAAAGCGAGGATCTGAACCGTGAGAACACGGGTCAGAACTTACCGTATTTATTGAGCACAACTCCCGGTTTACAGGTAACGAGCGATGACGGTTTAGGCGTAGGATACACGTATTTCCGTGTGCGCGGGACCGACCACACACGTATCAACATGACCGTGAACGACGTGCCTCTAAACGACGGAGAGAGCCAGTCTGTCTTCTGGGTGAACATGACGGATATGGCTTCGAGCATGAGCAGTATAGATGTGCAGCGCGGCGTTGGCACTAGTATGAACGGTTCGGCATCCTTCGGCGCGAGTCTGAACATGCAGACCAACGAGCCGTCAGTAGTCAGCCGACAGTATTCAGAGGATCGGAGCCGGTTCATGATTGCTTTCAACGGGGGTATGTACAAGACATTCCGCGAGATGGTGAGCGCGCACATAGTACTTCCCGGTCAATGGGTAGCCAACGCTCGTTTCAGCAAGGTCAACTCGGACGGTTTTCTCTACCATTCGGGCAGCGACCTGTACAGTTACTACGGTGATTTCGGCTGGTACGGGAAGAAGACACAGGTAGTGGCACGTATCTTCGGCGGCAGTGAGAAGACCGCTCAAGCATGGGAAGGCGTGGATTATGAGACCGCTTATGGGATCAATGGTGCAGACAGACGCACGAACCCCGCCGACTCGATGAATTATGACCTGTACGCCCAACAGAACGCGCAACTCGCTATTACACATCGTTTCACTCCCCAATGGAGTCTGAACGCCACCCTTCACTACACCCACGGCAAAGGTGACTACGAGCAGTACAAGCGGAAGAGTTACAGTTACTGGGGTCTCAGCGACAGCGGCAAGAGTTACGGTTTTTATCAGAAATGGCTTGAGAACCATTTTGCAGGAGCCGTTCTCTCCGCCAAGTATATATCCGAAAACGTAGATGCGCAATTCGGTGCTGCGGCGAACGATTATATTGGAGCCCACTGGGGTATTCTGGACTATTTAGAGACACCTTCCGCCACCCCACTTCCTTTCCACTACGAATACTATCGCAACTCCGCCAACAAGATTGATTTCAACACGTATGCGAAAGTCAACTGGCGAGTGATCAACAAAGCTCAGGAGAAACTGGCGTTATATGCCGACCTGCAATACCGTTTCATCCGTTACACGATGAAAGGTATAAGTGACGACAGCATGACTGAATTGCCGTTTGCCAAGGATTTTCATTTTTTCAACCCCAAAGCCGGTTTGACCTACCAAAATCACGGGCACCTGCTATCAGGTTCGTTCGCCATGGCTAACCGCGAACCCAGCCGCGCCAATTACACAGAAAACATCATCTACGATCCCTCTACGCAGTCTTATATAGGCAAGATGCCCCAAGCGGAGACTTTATATGACTATGAGTTAGGCTATACGTACGCGCATACGCGTTTTAATATAGGTCTCAACCTCTATTTCATGGATTACGACAACCAGTTGGTACTGACAGGGCGCGTAAACGACGTAGGTAAACAGAGCACAACGAACGTGAAAGACTCCTACCGGATGGGTATGGAACTGATGGCCGGCGTACGGATAACCAACTGGTTCAGATGGGAAGGAAACATGGTTGTGAGCCGTAACAAGATACAGAACTATACGGAGACTATCACCCGTTATGACGAGAACTGGGAATGGGTAGGAGAAGAAGAGGTGTTCTTCAAAGAAACGACTATCGCTTTTTCTCCGACCATCACAGCGATGAGCCTCTTTACCTTTGACTACGCAGGTTTTATAGGAACCATTCAGACGAACGTCACGGGCAAACAGTACTTGGACAACACTCAGAACGAGACCGCTGCGCTCAAAGCCTACACGACGACGAACGTACACTTGGAGTACAGCCTGCCGATAAAACAATGGTGCAAAGAGAAAAAAGGAGTGCCAAACATCAAACTGCTCTGCCAACTCAATAATATCTTTAACGCAAAATATGCGTCAAACGGCGGTAGCGACTGCTCCTATTTCCAGGACGGCAAAGCATGCTGGCCATGGTACTACGCGCAAGCGGGCATCAACGTCCACGCCGGCTTCGTCGTTAAATGGTAAACAAAAATCGTCCGCTACGGTGGACGATTTTTTGTTTCGGGAACTATTTTAGTGTGGTTTGAGTGCTAAATGAGTCGTAAATGACCCGTGAGTAAATTAGCACTCACCACCGACTCGGCAACGGGACCATCACGGGACCATCTCCTGACCACCCTAGGACGACGTCGGCCCCACGCCTGCCCCACGCCGGCTCAAACAAAAAAATCGCCCGGAAGGACGATTTTTCATATCGGGAACACCTAGTGTGTCGTGCACAACTTTTAAAGTTAGTTAATAGGGTTAATTGTCTAATTCATTTTCAATATCAGACACCTCAGGAAGTGTACCGTTCAATTGTTTGGGCAGAAACCTGATTTAGTTGGTATTCGGAGACCCCTAACGGCAGATTATAGCCCTCCAAAGAGTACTGCGCTAACGTGTTCACCCACAAGTTGTGGGCAAATTGTATTTAGCTGAGAATAAAGAAGATAGAAACGCTTGTATATCCGAGCGATGTCTCGCTTAAGCCTTTTACATCCGGTAGATCACGACACAGATCTCTTTGGATTACCGGATTGCACTAAAGAAATGCATTTTTTGCAAAAATCCGCACCCCAAACGTGCATATTTCGCAAGATTATTTGCATATATCAAAAAAAAATAGTACTTTTGCAGCCGAAAGTCGTTTGAAAAAGGTGTGACATTTGTCAAAAAGTCGTACCAAAAAGGTGTTAAAACAATTAAAAAGTCGCTATAAAAAGGTGTTATGTATAAACGAAAAATTGAGGCTATTCTTCAAGAATGGAAGAATCAGACCAAGCGTAAGCCACTAATTATCAAGGGCGTTCGTCAATGCGGTAAGACAAGTTCCGTACAGGAATTTGCCCAAAAGAATTACGAACACGTCATCTACCTGAATTTCCATGAGAAAAAGTCCTACAAAGCTTTCTTTAACGGAGATTTGGATGTAGAGACAATTACCACCAATATCGCTCTAGGGATTATAGGCACGCAGTTTGTTCCGGGCAAGACATGCCTGATCTTTGACGAGATACAAGATTGTCCGCGTGCGCGTGCTTCGCTCAAGTTTTTCTGCCTCGACGGCAGATATGATGTGCTATGTACCGGTTCGTTGCTTGGCGTTAACGGCTATAAAACAAAAGAAGAACAGCAAGAAGAAGAGGAAGCATCTATCCCTGTCGGTTTCGAAGAAATCGTGTATATGTATCCCATGGATTTTGAGGAATGGCTATGGGCAAACGGCATCAGACCGGAACAGATAGATATTTTGCGAGAACATTTAGCAGACGAGAAACCTCTCAACGAAACTTTCCACAATCGTTTCCGTCAGTTATTACATCAATATGTATTCATAGGCGGTATGCCGGAAGTCGTGGAGAAATTCCTGACGACCCATAATATGGGCGAGACGCGCAAAGTGCAGCTGAGTATTATTGACAGTTACGAATCCGATATGATCAAATATGCTCCGGCTGCCGATAAACCGCGTATTCGTGAGTGCTTTGAGTCCATCCCTAAGCAGTTGGCACGTGATTACAAGAAGTTCACATACTCCGTTATCCGCCCCAATGCCAAAGGACGAGATTATGCCGGCAGTTTGCAATGGATTGAAGATGCAGGCATCATTCATCGCTGTTACAACACAGAGATAACCGAATTACCGCTTGAAGGTGTAGCTATTAAGGATCAGTTCAAAGTCTATATGGCAGATACCGGTCTGCTCGTCAGCATGTTGGAGGAAGGTACTGCGTGGAGCATTATGCAAGGAGATTTAGGGGCATATAAAGGCGCAATTTACGAAAATCTAATGGCAGATATCTTCGGAAAGATGGGACGTAAGCTCTATTATTTTCATAAGGATAGCGGATTGGAGATTGATTTCCTGATGCGCTATAAGAACGAGTGCGTGTTAATAGAATGTAAAGCCCGGACCGGCAATGCCAAATCAACCAGCACCATCCTCAAGCATCCGGAGAAATATCACGTAAAGCATGCTATTAAATGCGGTGATTATAATATAGGGCGACAAGGTGCACTACTGACTATACCGTTCTATATGGCTTTTCTACTGAAAGAATTATAAGCAATCTCTTCTTCCATGAACCGGTAGGCATAGATTTCCATCCATTGGGCATATTTACAAAAAAAACAGACCTGCGATGTTTGTTCGCAGGTCTGTTTTAACAATTTACCGTTTTGCTATTATGCAGATCGCGCAAACCGGTTAAGTCCTTGCCGGAATAGATCGTTGCCTGCACGCCTCCGGCACGCACATCCATCATCTCAAACGTAGCTGCATCCACACGTCTATGATGACCACCCGTTTCTTGTCCGCGGCGCTTCCTCGTCTTTAGCGGGCGAGGTTGAGGACTTTGTGCGCACGGTCGTTGACCTTGACGATATAGCCGTTCTGATAGGTGAGCGGGGTGGTGTATTCGTACCCGGATGCGACAGCCTGATGGATCAGTTTGCCGGAAGCGGAATAGACGGTGATCCTGTCGCCAGCTACCAAGCCGCGAACGAAGAGCGAACCCTCATAGGAATAGACCACGTATTGGCGTGCGCCGTCCTTGTCGGTCTTGGGGAATCCGCCGATACGGAAGGCAAAGCGGTCATTGGTCTCGCCCGGGGCGAGTTCGACGGTATAGTCCTCCTCCTGCAGGTTCGTAAAGCGGTTCAGGCGGTAGTCAATGAGCCAGACGTATTCATACCCGGCAAAGGCTTCTTTCTCCGGCAGAGAGAAGGAAACCTCTCTCCCGTCTCCCCTCAAGGGAGAAGCCCCCTCTCCTGAGGAGAGGGTTGGGGTGAGGTTGGGTATATACACACCGAGGGGTATGTCCACCTCGGTCGGTGCGGCTCCGAGGAGCGAGATACGCGAGGTGCGGGCAGCATCCATCATATAGAGCTGCGGCGCAGCGGTGTTGGTGCTCCATTTGATACCGTCCCTGCCGTAGTTATACCGTACATCCTTACGCGCAGCGGAGTCCGGTATAGCGGTGAGGAAATCGGAGAGAACGGAAACCCCACCCGACCTCCCCTCAAGGGAGGTGGAAACAGGCGCATGCGCAGGCATGGGCGACGGGGTAGGAGTGGAGGGTCGTGATACCATTCTGAGGATAGGACGGGAGGCCTTCTCATTGCGGTCGTAATAGGGCAGATGGAAGACGAGTGTCTCTTTGTCCTTGGTGGTAGCGGTCTGGGTGAAGAACGCATTGCCCATCGCCATAGTAGCGCCCTTGTCCCAGGAACGCGAGGTGTACATCTGGTCGCCGGAAGTAAGATAATTGCCTACTCCGTCCATCTGGTAGAACACATGGGGGATATACATCTGGCGGAGATAATTACCTTCCTCCAGGATGGTATCCGTCCGATAGTTGGACACGAGCCACGGCAGACCCTTCATGTTCCATCCCATATCCTCCTGGCGTGTGAAGTGGAGATCCCTGCCGGTACCTTCTATGCGATAGTCGTACTGGGTGAGGAAGACGTATTTGTCGTCGGCATCCTCGGTATAGACATACTGTCCGATAGCGGGCGCGAATGCGGTGAAGCGCAGGAGGGTATCCCGTGTATCGCCGAAATCCATGAGATAGCCCTGCGTAGCGGTTCTGTTGAGCGTATCGACAGGCAGCCAGAGGGAGGAGTTATCGGTCCGGAAGGCATAGTCTTTCTCCGATCGTGCGGCGCCGGAATAGAGATACCACCGTGTAGAAACCGGATTAAGCGTCTGTACGAGCATATCGGAGGAAGGCGTATAGGTAGTAGCGATGACGTTCTCCACCGAGTAGCCGTACGGCAGAGCGGTCATGGAGTAGCGCTGGTTAACGAAGCGTTTCTCCGCCGCCAGATAATTGATCTGCACGTTATGTGCATTGCCGTATAGGGAAGCGCCGGGTTTGAGGAGCATATATCCGGGTCGGAGGATGATCGAGTCTCCATTGAAATCGATGAAGTCCTCTTCTTTGTACTGCATCGTTATCGCGCTGCTATCCATGAGATAGACGACGGATCCCGGATGCGGGTACTGGTGTCCACCGTAATGGGAGGTAAAGGCTTTGGTGAGGCGATGCTCGGCATGCGCCGTACCAATCTCCTCCGCCGTGCGGATGACCTCTGTCCTTGCCGTTATTTCCATGACGGTTTTCGGTTCAATCCGCCAGGTCTCCAATGCTCCCTTGTCGACTGTAGTGATCCGGCGTGGGTTACCCAGTATATCGCGGTCCAAGCCGAAGCAGATCGTGCTGTCTGTTTTATAGCTATTAAAGGCGGCAGGCAGGCTCTCCACGCCGGCATTGATCTCTTTGGAGTGCTCATGGAGTTGGAACGCCAGTGCGGGGTTGGAGGTGAGGTATGCGGGCAGGGTATAGACATTGCCGTCCGTGAGATACGGCGCGAAGCAATGGAGGTCGGCGGTATGTCCGGCGATATTATTGACGGAGGCATCGGCGGTAGTAGCCGAGAAGTCGATCGGTGTATCGGTTGTCTGCGCGGTAAGGACGGTGTTATTGAGCGCCAGACCATTGGCACCGAGGCGCAGCACGACAGCCGCCGTATCGGCATAGAAGAGGGAGTTATAGACGAGTCCCTTCTGTATGTCGGCTACGGGCACGCCGTCCGTCTTATTGTCCGTGAGGATACAGTTGCGCACGGCAACATGCTCTTTATCCAGCACAACGGGTGATTCGGTGAGTGTCTTCTTCGGATTAGTGATCACAAATCCGTCGAGTAGGAATCCCGTCTCATATTCTGCTCCGGCAGCGGTAGAGACGGAAGCGATACGCGTAGGCGTAGCATTCGGCGAAGCCACACCGGTTACTTTCGCCCGCACATAGTTGACATAATGCCGACAGCCCTCGTTGGTATATTGTTTAGCGACGGTATCGAGCCAAGCGGTATCGTTGAATCCCGCGGGTATGCTGCCATAGACATTCACGCCGTCGCGTGCGACGATATGGTATTCATCCGTAGCTTCGTATGATCCTTTGACAAAGACATAGGATTTCCGTGTTTCCGGATTGCCTACCTCTTTATTGAGATAGGTATAAAGCGCCGCCGCGTCGATAGCGTTCTGGAGTTGTCCCTGTCCGAAAGGAGATAGCCAAGAGGAGCCGTCTCCGGCGTTAGCGGCAGGCATATCCGGCTGTACGTACAGCACGCGTTGGAGGACGGCGAGGCACTCGTATGCGCCGCGTTCCATACCTTCTCCATAGACACGCGGTTTAGCCGCCAGGTCGCTGTCGTTAGCCATCCTATAGACGGGCACCGATTTGAATCCGTTGGAGCGTCTCCAGTACTTACCATCCGTTGCGTCACAGGTATCGGGATAGACGCGATAGAAGACATGCTTGCGATAGAGGGTGGTATCGGCGAGGTTCATGGTCCTGATACCGGGGTTGATATGGAAATCGCGTGCGCGCCGCTCTTCCGCCGTAGCGGCATTTATCTTCGGATCCATGAAGCAAGGACCCTCGAACACATCGCTATTGAGGGAGACGAGGTTATCGTTATGATAGGTATCGTCACCGTCCACGAAGCATCCCCAAACAGCATTGCGGGTCATGCGGTTGTCTATACCGGGTTTGGATTTATTGGTGTTCTTATCCCATCTGTCGGCATAGAGCTCCAGTTGGGTGAGCGTATCATTCGCGAGATCGTCCATCCATATGAGCGAGTTAAAGACCCTGCTGCTATCGGAGAGGAGGGTGATATGTCCGTCGTTGAGGGCGAAGGTAGAGTTCATGACCACCACGTCGTTTGGCACGGTAGCGAGGTCGTTATCTCCCTCTACCACATCGTATCGTTTGGCATATACCGGTGCTCCGGCATTGGAGTGGAAGAGGCTGTTGACGATAAGGGAAGAACCACCTCCCTGGTCGATACGAACCGCGGAGGAGCGGGCTTTCTTGTCCGTGCGAGCTCCGTTGTCTTTGAAGATACAGTTGGAGATCGTCAGTTTGGGCAGCGCTATTTTCTTGCCGTCCACCTCTGCAGAATCCGGACGCAGGGCTTTGTTGAAATTAGGCGTGAAGACTCCTTCTCCTCCCTCATCCTGTGTCTCGTAAAGGCGTTGCCATCTGTAATAGATCGCCGCACCGCCGCGCATATTGACCATACCTCCGATATCGGTACCTGCGTCAGCTTCCTGGTCCTTGACGGAATACGGATTGATGAAGGTGATACCATCGAAGAGGACGGGGATTGCTACCTTGTCCCGAGTAGTCATTTCTCCCATCCAGTTCGCCTGCAAGTGGATACGGGTCATATCGTTGATGACGAAGAGCTGGTTGAGCTGGCTCTGGTGGCCTAAATTCAGCATCTCGATAGTGGTGGGGTTCGCCTGCGGGTCTCGCGGCGCATCCTTCACGTCATAGCTGTATCCTCCGAGGAAGGAAATACTCTTCACGGCGTAGTCCGTGTCGGCGTAAGCGCTGTCCGGCAGGAGCGGTGCGATGGCATTAGAGGAGAGGACGAACGCCCTGCGGTTGTCAATCACGTTGGTAGGCGCAAAACTCTGGTCTGCGTCGCCCAGGAAGCAGACATACTTATCGTGGTTGTTATGCGAGGACATGAGGAGGTCAATAGCGGCCTGGAGGTCGGTAGTAGGAGTCTCCCAGGTAAGTCCGTCGTGTTTGAGTCCCTTCTGCGTGGTAGCCACCCAGACGGTGTCCACCTCGTTTCCGTTGAGATCCAGTTGGACATACTGGTATTCATACACGCCCATGTCTATATACACGTCCTCCACCCTCAGTTTCGGGTTAGGCGAGATACGGTACATCTCCCCGGAGACGGTCTCTTCACCGGAGGTACGGCTATAGGTCATATACTGGTCGCTTCCGATAGGAATATAAGGCGTAGCGGTGTCTCCGAAGCGTGCGACGGTACGTGCCGCCAGATAGTTGAACATCGCGGTATCGGGTTGCACTACTCCCTCAAAAGTGGCGGCAGGCGCGCCTTTGACGGGATAGACATCATGGTCTGTAGCTTCGCTATTCTCCGCCTTGGCGGCAGTCAATGCTGCTGCGGCTGTTTCAAACTGCTCCGCTCCCGTATATTTGGTGATATAGTGCAGGATCGGGCGGGTCACTGTCTGTTTGAGATGTCCCCATCCCTGGTCTGTAGTGATATTGATACGTGTGAGCAGCCAGTCGGCGTTCTGCATGTATCCGTCGATACCGGCGGTGAAGGAGGGTTGTTTGAAGTTAGGTCCGTCCGCGGCGGTGTTGATCCTGTTGATAAGCACGTTGTTATTGCCTTTGACATAGGAGAAGAGTGTATCGTAGTCCTCCACCTTATCGCCGGCGGCATTTAGAGCAAGGGGTACTTGCAACGCCCGCGAGTCGATATATTTCCGCTGCTCTGCGCTGTCCAAGAGATAGCCCTCTTTGTCCGGCCGCATGGCGGAGGGACCATAGCCCTTGCGATAGGAGCAGAAATAGAGGCCCTCAATCTTGTTGCCCTGGGTACGCAGTTCCTTGAGTTTGGAGGTAACCGCGATATTGAAAGTATCGGGATAGCCTGTCGAATGGTTGATATAGCGCGGGTCATCAGTAGGGGTGGTATAGAGCCTATAGAGGCTGTCGTACTCTTGGTAGAGTTTCTCGTATTTATCCCACTCATCGCCGTCATAATGGAACACACCGGCGCGGGAGTGTTTGTATTTGATTTCAAAAGAATCTATGGCTGCCTGAGAGGGTTTCTCCTCATAAGGCAGTTTGTCCAGACTCGTCACATCGAATACCTCGTTGCCCCAGAAGATAGAATTGAATACATACTGCTTGTCGTCCGCATTAGCGTATTCATTATTCGGCAAGAAATTATATACCGCGGAGTAGGCTACCGCTTTGTTGCGCATGAAATGGCAGTTAGCGGCACGCAGTTTGGCGCTATCGGCGATAGAGAGCACTCCCCCGAATCCCTGGCGTGCATCGGCGTTAGGAATCTCATCCGGTCCTTTCACCTTGATAGGATAGAGTCCCCGTTTGGCTTCGTTGTTATCAAAGAGCACGTTGACGATACCGCAATACGAGTTCGCCGCGATACATCCTCCAGCCGACCAGGGGATATAGAGTGTATCCTCCGGCGCCATAGGTCCTTGCGAGTAGTTCTGGGTGAAATGGGAGCTATAGACGTGGAGATTGCCGTTGGAGTATATTGCTCCGCCGTTACCCGCCATATTATCCGTGAACATGCAGTTGCGGACGATAAGCGGTATATTATGCTTCGCGGGGTCGGTCACGTTAGGTATAGAATCTCCTGTCTCGAAGCTCTCGGTCCAGTTACCATCGACAAAGATACCTCCTCCGCGGAAATAGGTCTTGGCGTGGTACTTATGCCGGTTGATATCCGATGTATCCACATGGTTGGCGTATCCGCCTGTGATGGTAATACCATCGAGAATGATAGATCGTGCAGAGACAGAAAGGTCGCACTCCTTATCGAAGTCCTCCGGCTTGTCCATAGCTATCGGTTCGGAGAAGATAGGCGTTCCTCCTTCCCAGTTGGCATTCGGGTTGGCTTTCTTGTATCGCAGAGGCTGCTGTCCTATCTTAGCCGAGTCGGCATGGACAGTGACCACATGATAGACGTGTGTGAAGTCCTCTCCGGACACCACATTACCCGACAGAATCGTCTGGCGCTCCAGTTCCCATGGCTCGATGACGGAGTTGAGGTTATAGTCACTCATGGAGCGGTGGTTCTCGTTGCGCATGCGGATGCTGTCCGCCAGCGCATAATTGATGGTATAGGAAGTGGTGGTACCATCGAGTTTCCGAACATTGACCGTCACATTGGATCCGTCACCTATCTTGGTGTTGGTAAACTTGTCGATATACCCCGCCTGGCCATAATTATGTCCGGGTTTCTGGGAGTTGATACCACCGATGACGGTTGTCCCTTCCGGAATAAGGAAGGTGTTGGTGCGCACCTCGTCCTGCTCGCCGTAGGCGTTATGGTAAGGGAAATAGGTACCTTTCTCTACATAGACCTCGAAGCGCGCATTGCGGTATTTGGCAGGATCCGCTTTACGCGCCGCGATGATATAATCGAAGGCGTCACCGAGTCGGTGGAAGGGGTTGAGCGTACAGGAGCCCATCTGGCGGTACATCTTAGATGAAGAGTCGGTATTGGTGTTGTCCTGCAGAGCACGTGCCGCCTCGGAGTTGAGGAGGTCGGTATGCATGACATACAGCCGCCTCATGATATATGTCTCATCCACATCGACCTCGAAATTCTTGTTCAGCGCGCGTGCTCCCATCTCGATAAAGTCGTTGTTCTTGACGACGAGTGTGTCCGTCCAGTTATATCCACGGTTAATACCCCGTATCTCCCATTGGGTACGGCTAATGCCGGCAATATCGGCGGTCTCCAAGGTAGGATATTTATCCCGGGCATTGCTCCACTCCCGATAGGTCATACCGGATCGCGAGAGGGTAGAAGACATCTCTATCGGGTAATAGAGAATCGCACGGAAGGGATCCTCCTGGTCCCATCGCACACCCTCGGTCTCGCTCGGCGAGAGTTCGATGTTACCCAGACCTTCGAGCCGTCGTGACTCTACGCCGCAGTAGATAAAGGGATAGTCGGTATTGTCGTCGGCACGGGTGAAGGTACCGGAGACGTTAGCGAAGTCGTTCGCCTTGTTATGCCATAAGACGGATGAGTTGACACGGGCGTTGGTCTCCCGGAACCACATACCTCCGGCGGTGGTGTTCGCCGTGTTCTCGCAGATGGTAGTAGTGAATATATGCGCCAGCGAATCGGCGACAGCTCCTGCGGGCGCCTCTATATAGATACCTCCTCCGACATCGGCGGTGTTCTTCTTGATGATCGTACCACTGACGAGTGCCCGGGGTTTGAGATACAGTCCGCCGCCGTAGTTACCCGCCGTGTTGTTTTTCACCACGCAGTTTCGTATATGGGCATATCCTGTGACTATGGCGCCGGCACCTATACGGTCCTCGTCATCGGGCGAGTCGGCATATCCGTCCTCGATAAACAGTCCGTCCAGCACCGCCCTGTGGTTCTCTGCATCTGCGAGCGAAGAGAATGCGGCTAACTGGTCTCCCTCATCCATCTTCTTCTCATTCAGGTCGAAGAGATTATCGGTGAAGGTGACGACATGGTAGCAGTTACCCTCCGCTCCTGTGTTGGAAGTAATCTTACCGGAGAGGACGGAGCGGTAGCTGAGCGGGTCGCGTTCGTCCACGACGGTAGCGCCCGGTGTAGTGGATGTCACTGTATTTCCCGCAGCGTTCTCGTAGTGGTAGAACTGAGAGGTATAGCCGCCCTTCACCTGTACGCCATGCGGGACGATGAAGGAGTAGTCCAAGGGGTTATCCTCAATAGACGTAATATCGTGCTTGGTGGAGCGGGTAGGCGTGTACCAGGCGGCGTAAAGCTCACTCAGGGTACAGTTGGTGCTATCGCCCTCCAGCCAAACCTCTACCGTCCAACTCTTGTCGGGATGATCCGCTTTCGGATCCGGATCTACAAGATTATATGCCGGGTCGGTCATGAGTTTATGCTTATACCGCCCTGCGGCATCCAGCACTTTCTGCAGTTTCTGGCGGCATGCGGCGTTCTCGGGCGAACGTCCGGTAGCGTCGCCACCCGGCGAATCAAACGTGATATAGAAGATCGCCTGTCCCGGGTGGGAAGTGGTATCGGGTCGGATGTCTTTTGTTCCGTCGAACTCGTACGCGCCTATATCCACCTGGCAGTCTTGAACGCGGTCGGCAAACGCCACATCATTATCCGGCAGTTGAGCTGTATCCACGCTCTGGTATATAGGCATAGCTTCAACTTCATCCTCTGTTTTATTATGCTTACGCATCAATACATCCATTAAGTCGCCTGCAAAATCCTCCGTACCTTTGTTAACACAACCTACTCCATCGCGGAGACGGAAGTCATTGAGCGAAGCAGCACGTCCGGCAACATAGTTTCCTGACTCATCAAAGTCCGCAACAAAAGGTGTAGTCGCTGCAGAAGGAACTTCTTGCAGCAAGACATTACCTTTTCCGTATTTTCCATCTGAATAATTTATAATATTATCCCTATAGGTTTCCTGCGTGAAAGCTACATCCGTCTGTATATAGCAATTAATGAACGGGTGAATAAGATCAACTCCTTGATATTGTGTTTCCGTTCTCTCACGCATGGCCATACCATTATTACCATATACAATGGTGTTGGCGACAAACAAATTCGGAGTGGACTCTGTAGCCACCGAGATAGCACCACCATTAATATGTCCGCTTTCCTTCAAGTCGCAAGTATTATACGCAATGGTATTATTATAGAATTTACCCACGCAGAAACCTACTCCACCAGCAGAACCAAAGGAATAGTTATTTGCAAACAAGGAGTTGAAGCACGTCCCTTCGTACATAAACATACCGCCTGAGAATATCTGTTTTTTGTCATCCGGAATATTATTTGTTCCTTGTGCAGAAGTATTATTAAGCACGAAACACCCTTCAACCGTAGAAGTTGCTCCGTCGCAGTAAATTCCGCCACCTTTTACGCGTGCACAATAGGACATGTTATTGATAACAATACAGTTCCGAAGGTGTGCTCCTTCATATATATTCACACCAGCTCCACCACCATGCGCCATCGCTTCTTCAGCAATAAATCCATGGCGAATGGTAAAACCATCCCAGTTGGCTTCATTATACTCCACATAATTTGGATCTTCTTTGACGAAATCCGTGTTTTTCCACGAAGAGCGTTTTGCCTTGCTCGGTCCGAATACACGGTGTGTATGCGACAAATCATCAGTCAATTTACCACGATCCTTTATAGTAGGATTACCTACGGTTCCGGCTCCGTAAGTCGGGACACATACATCTGGCATGGTTAAAACGCGCTTGCGAAGCGTAATACGCGAATTAGTCGGAGTTGCATTAAATGCGTCCGTAACAGAAGTGGTAACCGTCATTACAGAATCCTTCTTCGTCTCACTCACAATATAATCATATTCTCCTTGCGTGTATAATTTCACATTCGCCATCATCACTTCACGGCGGTTTAAGTTATTATTCAAGGCAGGCATTGCAGAATTGAGCCCAGACGGGTCGGTGGTCTTGTTACCGGGTGCAGACATCATACGAATCGTCAGATCTCCTGCAACCTCTTGAGTAAAACTGAATTCATAGCGCCGTAACTTGTACGGAGCAGTCGTGTTCTTGACAAAAATAGCTTGATTAGCTAAGGTGTCTCCGTTGGCTCCTATGATATAGAATGTCACGCCTGTATCCTCATCCTCCACATCATAGCCGTGACCTCCTCCTGTTTGACGGTAGAATGCAGCCAAATCAATCTCAAGTTGATATTCACCAGCAGGTACATTTTTCATCGTCTGCCATACACTCATCTTACTCATACCACCAGTCAACTCCATTCCGCGAAGAACTGTACCGATAACATGCCCCTGTTCATCAATTACATCACGGACACCATCAAACTTAAAACTATTCCAGTCCACGTTATTGCTTCGGTTGGCATAGACCAATTCCCAGCTATTATTTCCTCCACCTTTGTCGCCCCAATATTGGTACACATAGTTCTCGTCCTTAACCCATGACCATCCGCCTTCTTTTGACACACCCTTTTTATCGGTTTTATGTCTGTTGGAAGAATCAAACACATTCTTATCTCCTTTCAGCATATCCGGATAACGGATATATGTATCGGACATATCATTCTTAGTACGCTGCCATACCTTCTTATATACAACCTCTACATTCTGGTTGTACGCCTCAACTTGATCTCCGACTGCTACTATACTCAGGTCGTTATCCTGATACTTCACCGCATCAGGGTTTAGTGTTTTATTATCTCTTGACTCATTTGGGTCTTCATCCGAAATTTGCAGAATGGTCTCATAGTCCGCTGCGTTGAAGGAAACCGCGGGTTTGGATTTCGGAATACTAATCACATCGGACATCAATGCCTGACGTTCAGACAGAGCCGGTGCAGCAAATTTTCCTGCGGGGAAACCGCCGAGCACCGTTACAGAATCACGCATAACGAAACCCTTATAGTCCGTATATGTACCTGCACCGACCCACACTTGGATAGAGTCCTTATGTGCAGTCTTATTTGCAGCGGAGGCACGTTCTACCGCATACTGCAAACCGCTGATATATCTTTCAGCACGAGTGTTCTTAATCCATCCGTTAGCATTGCATGCATTGATGAAAGCATCCCTATTCGCATAATCCGCGGCATTGTTCCAATCTGTACCATCGTGGTAAGGGTTGGCACGCCAGAACGAACGCGATGCGCCGGAAATCTCTCCGTACGGATAGCGCGGGTCGTATTCATAGCCCGGACTAAATCCTGAAGGGGTTTCTGAATTCAACGTCTCTATCGTTTGATCGTCTGTCTCTTCATCCCTTATTATATTCTCTTCTCCATCTCTCTCGCCTCCACAATATATTTCTTTCGCAAAGTTACGCACATGCGTATTGATTGTCCGAGTACCCGTAAATGTCAAATTCGTAAACCACACTCTGCCCCAGCCGCCGTTGTATTTGGAATTGGTGGTGAGGATCGGGTTTCCTTCGCTGTCGAGGACGCGGTCACAAGTGACCTCAGGGTCTATCTGGTCGCCATCTGCCAGACCCGGGCCAGAGACTCCGCTTAGCATATACACTGTATTACCGGCGATGGCGTTGTCCCAACTGGAGCCATCGCGTTTGCCGGAGCCGTTGGGCGTGACATAGATGACCTTTCCGCCAAGCGGGAGGTCAGTATTTTCAATAGCGCCTATATCCGGGTCACCGCCGAAGGTACGGGCATTATTATCGGTACGGTCGTAGTTGTCTACAGCCGTATAATACGAAGCATTGGCGGCATTGACGCAAGGGTTGGTGGTCAGCGGAGCATACGACACGATACCTCCGTAGAGCGGTTTGTCGCCGTTGGTGGAGTTACCTACGTTACGGCTCGGGTTCACGAATCCCGGGTAGGTAGAAGCGGTATTGTCCGTGCGGGTGAAGATAGCCTGGTTGTTCTTCTCCGAGGGCAGCGACGCATTCAGCGACGAGCCGAACGAGCTGCCGGCAGGCAGAAAATCAGCCGGCACGGTATAACTGAAAGCGGGATCAAAGAACCCTCTCGGGCAAACCTTGCCGACGGTGGCGGCGGAATCCACCTGCAAACGAAGGTCCTTATCGAACATATTGTATTCGCCGAACACATACCTCTGTCCGTCGGGGAAGACGGACATCACCTTAGCGGTAGTGCCCAGATTACCGCGGTTATCCAGCGGCCGGTCTCCGTTACAGAAGATGAGGGAGTTATTGACCCGTATGAAGCCATGGAATGAATGGTAGGAGTGCTCGGGGTGGGAACAGGTGATCGGGTCGTCGCTCTCCGTCTGTTTGCTGTCCGCCTTGAAGGGATAGCCTACGTTGTTGACCACGTCGCAATGCTCCACCTCTATATACGCGCGTCCGTTAGCGGTGATGATACCGTGGTCGTTGATGGTACCTCCTTCTCCCTGATAGTCCGCCATGTTGTTGCGGATGACGCAGTTGACCATCTTCAGCTCCGCGTAACAAACCGTCCCGTCAGCATGCTTGTGCTCGCCGTTGACATAGACGGCTGCACCTTTGGGCGAAGAGCAGTTGGTGATAACGCAGTTGCGCAGTTGGTTACCCGTCATGTCGATACGTTTCTCCGGGTCTACGGAGACATTATTGACCAGCACGCCTCCTCCCGCAGGAGCGGAGTGGCTGTAGAGAATATTATGGGTGTTGGCGTCCGCGAGGGTGAAGCCGTCCACTATGGCATGCTCCACGTTGACCATGGCGATCACGTGGGCGGAGTTGTTCTCATAGCCCCTTGTGCCGCCGATACCGGTGACGTTCGCTGTGATGGTGGTCACATGGTCACGCGGGTTGCGGGTGCCGGTATCGGTGCCTTCCAGCCCCGTAGGATAGCCGCCGTACAGACGCATATGGCTCTCTACACGTACCGCCGCCGTACGGATGTTCTTATCCAGGTAGTTACCCGGTCCGGCGGTATTGATCGTACCTTCCTTCACGAGGATCTGGACATAGTCATACCGCTGTTTCTCGCCCGTAGGAAGCCCTCCTACCAGCGCAGGGAGCATATAATGGTGGGTGCCTCCCGGATCATCCACCAGGTATTGGCGGAAGAACTGGATTGCCTCGCCGATATCGCGGATAGGGTGGTCCCAGGAATAGCCTTCCTTTGTCTGGTACACAAACTTTCCGTCATCGCCGAAGACACCTTTTCGGTTGGGGTCTATAAAGATCGTCGGGATAGGGGTAGTGCCGGCTCTGCCTTCCTGTCCCTGCGGGGCTATCAGCGCATAGGTGACCGGATCGGACTTCCGCACCAGAGCACCCAGCGTAGATACCGGGCGGAAGGGGTTGGTAACTACACCATAGTCGGTATGGGCATGGAGAATCCATTGGGAGACTCCCTGGATAGCGTCCGTGACCTGGACACCCTTCTGGTCCAGCGCCGAATAGGAGGTCAGGTGCCAGATTCGCGGACCGGGAATGGAGTCTAATTTATCTTCCGCCACCAGTTTTTTGAACACACCGGCACCGGGTAGCGTATCTACAGCCCAGTTATCGGGGTTAACCGTAGGAGAGAAGAAACAGGGGAAGTTGTTCGACGAGCCCTTTTGGGGCAGGTTGTGTTTGTCCAGCGAGAAGACCACTTCCTTCTGAACGCCTGTCCAGTCGGATATATCGTGGTTCATAAACGCCGTATGATAGACGAATATCTGATGCTGGGCATCCGTCACCTGACGGACGGAAGCGAACTGGATATCATTATTCGTCGCGCATTTGTTGCCCCAGAAGACGGAGTTGTATATCATACCGCAATCGCGGATATATATACCTCCCGACCGTCCGTGGCGTCGGCCGTAATACGTGACATCGGGACCGATACAGTTGTTCGCCGTGACGGTACAGTGGTTGATGACGCCTCCTTCGGCGAGATAGATACCTCCCGCCTCGGCTGCTGCTGTGTTGTTATTGATCACGCAGGCGGTAGCGAACGGCGAATAGAAGCCGATGCCTCTGTCCACAGGGTATTCGCTTGGGATATGTCCGATCACCAATCCTCCACCGCACCGTGCGGCGCAGTTGGTGATATGGCTATGGCCTACAGAGCCTTCATAGTCGATGCAGACACCACCTCCGTATCCCTGTACGACACCCACACCGGGGGACTGGCATGTATGGATATAGCAGAACTCCACCACGCCGCCGCCGTCCAGATAGACACCTCCGCCGCGCATCGTAGCATTACATTTCTCCACCGTACAGTTGCGCAGCTCGGAGTTTCCGACCATATAGACACCGCCACCGTAGGCAGTATGCTCGCGAATGGTGGTGCTTCGGGAAGAGGCGTTACCGTTCCGGATCACGCAGCCGTCCAGCGACGCCGGACTATCCAGAGGCTTGAAATGCGAAGCCACGCTGTCGTTAGCAGTCTCGTATTTACCGTTCGTAGCGAACCATACCACGTGGTAGGAGCTGGCGGGATAGGTGACGTTATACCGTCCGCGGATACTATCGTAGGCAAAGACGACCGGACTGGGTGAGTGGTTGCCGTCCAAGATGGTCTTGTATTTGAAATCCCACTGTGCGGCTATATCTTCGGCAGAGATCGTACCTCCGTCCATTCTCGCCCAGTTGTCCTTCTGCAGTTTGTTGTTCACCATCTGTCGGAGGGAAGGATGGCTCTCGGGCGAGGTAGGATTGAAGCCGCCATAGACATGGATGCCTCCGTATATCTTAAACGCCGTATGGAGCATCGATCCGCCTGCCGCCTCGGTGGATTCGGTAGGCGAATAGGTACCGGCTGCGATATAGACCGAGCCGGATTGAAGGTTATTGGCATGGAGGTAGTCGCGCAGGTCGTTGATGGCGTCCTGAACCCTGTTTTTAGCCGTAGCCCACGAGCGCCCGTCGTTGCTGAAATCGCCGTCCGCGCGCACGTACCGTATAGTATCCGTCTGCGCATACGCGCTCACGCACGCGCATACGCTAATCATTGCAAATAGTGCTAATCCTAATATGTTTCTTCTATCACTCAACACGTTTCTTCTCCTTAGTCAACCGTTTTGACCGCCGTCTTGGTATCCAGCGGCTGGTTAAAATTGAACACACCCCGTATCCACGGCACGAACACATCGGAGGTGTTTATTTTCTGTTTGAGCGTCAGCTCGTATCCCGCAGTCTCCTTCGTCGCGCCGTTGGTACCCATCCGCATCTGCAGCGGGAAATAATTGGGGTCGCCCTCTACTGTATAGGGGATGGTATAGAAATAATATCTTCCTTCCCACCATAGTCCTTCGTCGCCCGGCGAGACGATATCCGGGATGTCATACCCGGATGAGGGCAGGGCTGGGAGGGTATTCCGCATCGGCTTGAAACAGTACGCCCAGCCTTTGAAGAGGCGCCGCGCCTCCATGTAGGTCAGTCTGACCGCCTGGTCGGGGTCGGCATTGATACGCTTATCCTCCGCCACAGACCATTTGATATCCACCTTAGACGCTATATGATATAGCATCAGATCCAGATTGACCACATAATTGACGCTGTTGTTGAACGCGCCGTAGTATTGTCCGCCCACCTCGTAGTTATACGGCGTGGTATAGATATTATGCAAGTTCGCCTGCATAGCATCGCTCGATAGGTCTATCTTTAGGTTCACCACATCCTCGTAACTAAGACCAGTACCAAGCGTTTTGTCAAAAGTCAGGGGTAGCGGCGATGCAATCGCATACACGCATCCGCTTACCGTATTGTCCGGAGGCAACATGATATTCAGCCGCTTGGTCAAACTGAATATAGAGTCGCCTTCCGACATCAACGGACCTACATAATGAGTAGCTTTCCATTCATGATTCTGCACCCGTAGTTCGGTTATATCCAACATCCTCATCGTCCCCTCGTCGTCCTGAAAAACAAAGATATAGATATAGTTCGGTAGGCTGAATGTCTCTGTCTTGCCCGGGTCTCCCATTACGCGCCGCGGGCTTTGGTGCCGCACCATTGTCTCTGCGGGCAGATAGATAGTGAACGGTATCTCCCTCTTCACCGGCTCCTCACGCTCGCATGCTGCGCACACAAGCATCAAAACGAATAAAATAATATGATAAATCTTCTTTGTCCTCATCAAACCCTTAAACATCAATCTCATGTTCGCCACCTGCCTTCCAGTCGAGCGTCACGCTTGCGCCGACGTGCGAATTAGCCAACGGCACAACCGATCCGTCCTCATGCAGCTCCACTTTGATAATCTCCAGTCTTCCCGCCAGCAGCGGATAATCGACGCTCAGCACAGTCTCCGTAACCGTATTATCCGGTTTCCGCACATATACCTTCAGCTGCCAGTATCCCGCCTCCTTTTTCGCCTCCGGCAGGAGAGCCGGTGCGGGAGCTGCAGCAGCGGAACGGGAGGGCAGTGACACCATTGCGTAGCACAGATCGGTCAGCCTCTCCGCGCGGATAAGAGAAGGGTGGTCATAGGTAAAAGAGCTATCGCGGACATCAAATCCCGTAGCGGTACCGCTGAGTACCACCTTCATATCCAGCGGGTCAATCTTCGCCGAATCCACCACCAGCGCCACCGCGCTGCTTACCATATACAGGTGGACATAATAGGACTCATCCCCCTCTTGCGCCATCTGCATAGGCAGGCGCGCGGAATAAATAGCAGTAGGGTGTGAATCCAGTGTATCCCCGCTAATCTGCGCAATGCGCATCGTAGCCGCATGGTCCTCGCCCGAAACGGCTATATTATGGTTATTGAGTATATTCACCAGCGCCAGATGCATATAATCCTCGCGGGGGATATAGAGCGTATAGGATTTCTGCTTGGCGTTGATAATCTCGTTCTTATGATAGCGCAGCCGGTCCAGTTCGTCGGTGGAAAAGAAGCTCATATCCAGGTCGTGCGCCTCCCCGGAGAAAATAGGAGCCATCCATTGCCGCAAGGTGTCGGCAATGGGGCGCTCTTTGATGGTATTCAGTTTCTCGTCTATCGTCATCTGGATGTCCGTGACAAGGCGCATCTCATAGTTGAGATAATAATCCTTGCCGCACACGCTCAGATCATCGTAGATCAAGTTGCAACCCGCGAAGAGCAAACCGAATAATATGAGTACCGGACGTTTCATAATCAGGCATCACCCCTCCCGGGCCGCGCGAAGCGCCCCGGAAGGAATAATGCAGAAGTTTCATTAGTCGATGTCCATTGTATAGGTATGACCGCTCAACCAAGTCATGTTAACCGAGAAACCGAGCTCCAACTTCGGAGTACGGAGGTCAGGAATAGTGTTATACGCATTCTTCAGACTCTTCAGATTCAGCTGAACCGTAGTCGTATAGTCCTGTTTGAATACCTTGTTGCCCGTTTGAGTAGCTGCAGCAGAAGCCAAGTTAGCTACGATATAGAATTTGCCGCCTGCAGGGATCAAGCAACCGTCTACACCGATGAAGTCCTCACCGGAAGTATTGGTGAACTCAACGCAGATACGTACATCTTTGTCCGTACCAGGACCGGCAGCTGTCTCGAGAACGAGAGTAGAGTTCATATCGGAATACGAAGTAGTTGCAGCCATGCCCGACTCGGTCATTACATTATCATAGATAGTGTAATTATCAGCACCTACCGGCGTGAAATCGAAACCTACGTTCCTCTGGCTACCTACGAATATACCAGTGATAGGATAAGAAGCGTTATTGATTAATTTTCCAGTAGTAGTATAAGGAGGATTAGTAGGAGTGTTGTCCTCCAGCGTACCGGCAGCCAGCTTAACCTGTACATCCAGACGAGCTACTGCATATTGGATAGTATCTGCAATAGCTACGGCACGCGTATTGGTGTTCACAGCACGAGAATCGGTGTGGGCTGCAAGGATAGTGCCCCATTCATTCGTGTTGTCGTACATATCCTTCTTCGAACTGTTCGAAGTCTTGATCTGGCTGTTAGCAAAATACCACAATGCAGACGGATAGGTGAACATATGCGGCAGTGCATGGTTAGCAGCCGTGTACTCTGACTCTAAGCAGAAACGGAAAGCAGTAGCATCCCATTTGATATGTACTGCCTCTTCCGGCAGCAGGATGTTGGCCGGATAGCCCGTGAGATCAGCGTTCAGAGCAACAGCATAGTCGCCTTCCGCATCCGGACCGGTGATAGTAGCAGAAGCTGCAATAGCGTCCTTCAGGTTCGTTGCCAGCGTAGTGGTCAGCGGAACGAGAGAGTTATAGAAGTCGTGCATCAGACGCTGAACACCGTTCGAAGAAAGGGTGTGCAGTTTGCTGTACTCTACAAACATAGCTGCCATAGCAGGATCGTAGGTAGTAGGATCAGCTACATCATACTCTTTCCATGCGTGCGTACCGTCGCTTGCGTTAGCCAGCGAGTTAACATAAGCAAGCAGAGCGACTGCCTTCGCGTCGCCGTGAGCGGTTGCCAGATTAGCGATGATCGGCTCCAGATCAAAGTGGTAGTCTGCCGGTTGCTTGTTGTTTGCCGTATCGGCAGCAGCCAGAGAACCAGCCTCGAATTTGGTGCCTGATTTTGCAGACTTGGCGTAGAACAAGAACGAAGCGGTGGTCAGAGGAATAGATACATTAGAGTAAACTTTTGCATTGCTTACAGTACCTAATGCAGAAGCTTCATTGATGTCACCCAGATGGATGTTGTCGCCCAGACGATTGTCACCTGACACAATATCAGTCTGTTTAACAAACGGAACCAGGAAAATGCTGGTCATACCTTGGAATTGCGAACGGCCATTTTTTTGTACAGTAGTACCCGGCATGCGGTTCGGACCTGCCTTGATTTGATTCGGAAGCTCGATAGAGAACTCGGTCTTTACCTCCTCCATCTTTTTGGATTCCGGTGCATTTTGGTCGCCCTTACAGCCTGTAAAAGCGATGGCGCTTGTCAGCATCGCTGCACAAGCCAAAAATGTCATCTTTTTCATACTTTTTAACATTTAGTTAATTGGTTAATAAATAAAGTTAATTTAATGTTTTTTTTGTTTCTGTTTTGTGTTAATAATATTATGGTTATTTTCTCTCGATGTTAACCGTGATGCGTCCCAAGTTACGCATGATATGTTTCAGCTCGTCGCGCATATAGCGATAGGTAGCCCCTCCGTGGAGGGCTTTGATCTTCTTCTCGCGGAGGTCCAGATCCGGCTCCTCATCCATGATAGCAAACACTTCGTCTCTTCCCTCGAAGTCCACTTTCTCCAGCATCTCCCGCAGGTCCTCCCAGCTCTCACCGCCGTTAGTGATATCGAAGAGGCTGTCCGCCAACTGCGGATAAGCAGCCTGCATCTGTTCCTTAATAGTCTTTGCACGCGCGGCAGCCAGGCGGATGTTATACGCGAGCCGTCCGTCGAAGGAAGCAAAGCCCGTCACCTCGATGCGCGATATGCGGAGCGTAGTATCCTCCAGTATTTCTCCCAAGGCATCCAGAAT
>JAEEGL012611386.1_pt1 | contig 44777 bp, 74 predicted proteins | sample 9134231 | NCBI WGS metagenome assembly JAEEGL01 (sample SAMN16246548, study PRJNA631951) | gut metagenome | biome: gut microbiome; feature: rumen; material: fiber-attached | host: Bos | place: Iran: Karaj | collected 2018-10 | reverse complement strand
TACGGCACAGATCACTATCGATGTTCCAATCACGGACAAAGCCATCCATATAACCAAAGTCAATATAATTGTCTCCACAACCTTTGACCCATCCGCAAACTGCGCCAGCCGGAGTACGCTTCATACCAAGTTCATCAAGAATCTCGTTAAGAAAGACGTGCCCTCGCACCTGGAGAACGTCATTATAATAATTCTGAATGCTACGGAGTCTCATTTCGTTATACTCAACATTCGGCTCCCACACGAGAGGGGCAGTATAACGGTTGAAATCAAATTCGTACGGACTATTTTTCTTCTCGTTGAATACAATATTGCTGCCCTTGAGAATATCTTCTCCGCCTTCGTCATTCTCGGTCTTAATATTCTTCTCGACTTTTCCTCCAGACATAATCATCTTTTCGGCTTCATCGCCGACAGTTTCTGCAACACGCTTTCTATAGCCCTTAAAAGCCTCATCCAGCGCATTATAAGCGGCGAGAGTCTGCAGATGTCTTTTCTTCAAAATGCCGTGAGAATAAAGAATAAGGCCCACAGAGGCCGTTCCAAGAACCACCGTCGGCCAATAAAGCTTAACAAGCTTCCATGCAGTCTGCTTATAGACAATAAAACTCTCCTTTTTAGGATTTTCGAGCTTATCTTCTTCAGCCAGTTCCTGAATATCATTGAGGTTAGCATTTGCTTCATCAATCACGTCATCAACCTTACGACTGGCAAGACAACCAGCGACAATAGCACCAACACCAAGAATAATTCCTCCGGCAAGAGCAATATCAGGGGAAACCTTACGCAGTTTCATTCCGCTCTTAATAGCAAGCGTTTTAATAGCTTCAAAATTAATAGTCTTCATAAAATATAATTCTCCTTTTTAATCCAACGTAATGCATCTGGGAAGCTCAATAGAATATCCACGACTCGGGGAGCCAACGACCCTTGCGCTTCTCAGATCTGTCCAACCGTATTTATTATCCGTCCACTCGGAACTAATACCCGCAAGATCATAAAAATCTGCGACTGTGACCTGACGATACTCACTGTTAAGAAGCTCGAGCATTCCGTCAAGAACCAATTCCGCATCTCCGCGAGTTTCAAATATAACTTCGTCAAAATTGTGCGCAATTCGGGAACGATTATACGAAGGCATTTTCTCTTTCTTCTGCCCATCGGCAAAATATCCACCGTAGTTAATTCTAGTTCCGTTCTGAGAATTAGCATTCCGTCTAGTGCGACGATTTGCCTCTCCAAAGAACAGCATACCAACCGCCCCATTGATCATATCCGCAATGTTTTCCTTGATTGCAGGAATAAGCACATCGTATAAAATATAAGTTTTGACATCACCAACGTCTTCTGTAAGAAAAATATCAGCAAATCTTTTTGCCAGGCTTCTTTTCTTTTTGGTTGAAGTGCCGCTTACAACTTTCTCGATTTTGTTTTCGACTTTTTCTTCTTCCTTTGCGGCCTTTTCATCTCGGTACTTGTGAGAATTAGGCTCAAATTCATTAATATCCATAAAATATCAATCCTTTCACACAAAAAAGGGGAGGGAGCTGTTAAGCCCCCATCTCCTTTTCATTTTTATTTGATTCAGTTTTAATCTTTGTAACCAGTTCTTTCGACTGATCGACGATGTCAAATGCGTAATCAACATTCGTGTCAATATAGTCCTCCATCTTATCGCCGATATATCCTGCAAGCATAACGCTTCCGATGAATCGAGCCGCCATCATAGGCAGTCCAACACCGGCAGGCATCACCGCCGCAAGAACTCCGCCAATAAGAAAGTCGAGACTTCCTACTGTCACGAGGTTCGTGCCAATTTTGACAATCGCCCTAGCCTTTTTACTGTCATTCATTGATTAATGCTCCTTTCAAAATATAATCTTGTCATTATAGAAGCTGTTAATCTTGCGAAAAAGAAAGGCCCCATGCATTTTCTGCACAGGGCTTTCTTTGACTTATTCTTCGCTAGAATCTTCGGAATCGCCTTCCGAGCTGGTTTCGGAGTCATCGGACTCATCATCGGAAGAATCTTCCTCCTCGGACTCGGTGTCGTCAGTGTCAGAAGACTGGCTCTTCGCCGCCACGTAGCAAGCGCCGGCAGCTACAACAACTACCACCGCAAGCCCCTTGACGATCTTGAGGCCGATCTTCTTGGCCTTCTCAACATCGATTTCCCAGAAGAGAAACTTCTTCTTTTTGGTTTCCTCCTGAATGACTTCCTGTTCCATGTTTTCGGTCTGGTTTTCCATTTTTGTATTCTCCTTTCAAGAATATAATCTTGTCATTATAGGAATTGTTTTTCTTGCGAATTATTATCGCCACTTCATGTCTGTAGAGTCATCTTCTAAATCATCAGTATAATAATCGTCCGAAATATTCATATCCCACTCCGGACCACCGTTTCTAGAATATCCCATAACGGTGCAATGTTCATTATTCGACATGAGAATGGATGTAAATTTAAGATCTAGAAGTTTATTTCTCCATCCCATATCTTTTCCGATATTAGTACATACTGTATTTCCATCGATAGTTCCGTCTAATGGCTCAAGATCGATAAAATCGTACCAGTCATTAAGCGACATTACTGCCTTTTTAGACAGCTTTATCTGTTTTGCAAGCTCCATGTTAAATATTGAAGCCTGCTTACGAATAAACTCTATATCGGATAAGAAGAATCTTCGTCCGATGGGATCATAGAATAATGTGTTTCCATGTCCGGTGTTATAGACGGTTGAAATATCATTTGGACCCGTGCCAACTTCGTCTTTGAGGATGGAGTTCTTCATCTTATTGAGCTTCTTTTCTCCATCTGTCTCTACAATTTTGTCCTCAAGTTTCTTAAGATCGTCCTTAGACATCTGGTAAGCTGCTAATGCCGCGGCAGTTCTTGCCAAACTGATCTTATGGCCCCAGAATATAATTCCCGCTCCTCCGGCAGTAAGAGCTGCTGTGGACCAATAATGATAGAGAATTACTCTTGCTTTAGCCTTAATATAATCCTTGTGAGAAAGATCAGGATCGGACTCAACATCCTCAAGCTCTTCCTTTGCTTTAGGAGCTTCAACAATAGCTTTTGCCGTTCCTGCAGCCATTGCTATAACACCGATTGTCGTGAGGATGGTCGGAGAATTTTTAATAACAAAGTTAAATATAATTTCTCCGCCATCTTTTAGTGTTTTAAGATTAATCTTCATTCTTGTTCGCCCTTTCCGCCTCATAAGAAGCAATTGCGTATCCGACCATAACGCCCATAAGAGCTGCGCCAGCGATCATTGTGGTCGTGACAAATGATCTCGCTACATAATTAATAAATCTCATTTTTTACCCTCCAATATCAGCAATGGATTCTACAAAGCAATTATAATAGGTGTAACGCTTTCCTTCATAGTCAAAGAGAACATAACCCCCGGCATTATCTTCCAAATCGATTTTGCCTTCATATTCAGCGATTACATTTCCATCGGCTGTATAAATTGTAATATGTCGACTCAAGCCGTTAGACAATTCTGCCTTTTGATCTGTAAGTGCTCGGATTCCGCTTGCTGTGCTGGTATGATACCAACGGAATGCGCCGTAAATTCCAGCAATTAAAGCAAGAGATACCACGAGACAAATTGCTCCGGCAATAGGCTTATCGTCATCCATAAGCACGACGAAGATGCCAATGCCTCCGCCAAGGATAAGAAGCGCCAACATACAAAATCCTACCCAACTGCTAATAGTCATTAATTTAGCTCCTTTCAAAAAATATAAAGAGACTCAAATTATGCGAATCTCTTCATTAGGATAGCTGTAAAATTTGCGGATTATTCTTCGAGATGAGAAATATCATTTGGATGGATCCCGTAGTCCATCACATAATACATATTACCCTCGCTGTCGGTATCTAACTGCGGAATAAGGTCTATCCAAGCACCAGCGCCATAATATTCGGCAAGCTCGCAGAAAGTCTCGTCATCGTACGACCAACCAATTTTCTCGGCGGCCTTAGTTTTCTTTGCGCCGTACATTCCCAAAATATCATTCATTGTTACTGTGTATTTCTGGGAAAGGAGCTTATTTGCGCAGATCTCGATCCATAGAATATCTTTTTGTGTAAGTTCAAGCCATTGTTTAGTATAAGGCTCCCAGATCTTCATGCGATCGGGTTGCTTTTCTTCCCACGGAGGTCTATTTGCTTCAAGCTTTTCTTTAGCGAGCTCTCTTTTTACTTCTTCTATCTTATCTTCACCGAATTCGTCTTTCAGTTTTGCCTCAAGCTCTTCACCTGCGGTCTTATACATTAATGCAGCAGACGCCAAAGCGGCTTCTTTGTTGAGATGCCACTTATTAGCGCCAAATATCATTCCCATGGTAGCGAGTCCGCAAGCGGCGGGAGGAATAAATTTCTTCCAATTACGTAAATACACGTCCTTACGAACTTCTGCATATGTCTTATTATCGTCGTTATTGTAGGCCACGCAAATATCAATGGCGCTTTTTGATTCTGCCCGATGCATGAGATACATTGTGGCAGCGACCCCAAACATCGCCGTGTAGCTAAGGATGCTGGGGCCGTGCTTTTCAAATATAACTTTGATGGCGTTAAGACTTAGCTTCATTTAAACGCCCCCTCTTCATCCAGAGCATCTTCCGCTCGTTGATAGCCTGCTTCTTATCAGACTTCATGGTGCGATTGCGCTTGATACGGGCGCGGAGTTCCTTTCTTCCGGGGTTTTTCTTCATTGTTGGTTCTCCTTTCAATTTGGAATTTCTTTTAATGCTTCAGAGTAAGTATCCGCAGAGCAATAAAAATGATTGTTTCTATAAACCTCGTAATGTCCTCTGACTTGTTTTATCTCAAAGGACCCTGGTTCCATTTTTTCCTGTAAAATATAATTAAGGCTATAGCTGGGACGCTTGATCGGAATGCCTTTCTTTTTCCGTTCTAGTTCCCGTGCTATAGCCTCTTTTGCTATACGATCAAAATATGATTCGGGCATATTAAATTGTATTCTCCTTATCCAAGATGAATATGTCCTTCGGTAAGGTAAGTGGCATTAGATAACACAACGCCAGCATTCATAAAGTTAATAAATGACCGATAGCAATCATCGCAAATATCTTCTCGAGGATTCCATCCGCCAAGATACTCAATGATCTGGATCATGTAATGCCTTTGCTCGATTTTTTTCTTACATCTAACGCACTTAATGTCCAAAATATCACTCCTCCAAAGTAATAATCTCCGAATAAGGCAGGCCCTTAATCCAGTCGCAGAAATCATGCCACTCGTCGAGCTTGTGATCCTTACGCTTAGGATAGATGCCAGCCAGGACCTCATAGTTCAGCATAACCGTCCGGCGCTGATTATAAGAAGAGGGGAGAAGCTGGATCATCTGCCACCAGTAGCGCTTGTCTTCGGTTTCGCGGAATTCATCTCTTGCCTGATTAAGCCAACCAATTGTGTTTTTCAGGCAGTCAATATAATCTTCGCCAAAAATATCCTGTAAATGCTCATGGCTAAAGTCATCCAGCGTAAACTCCTTACTGTGAATCTTATGCATCGTGCTGCAGGAGTTAGCAACTGTGCCAACCTTATAAGTGTCGAACTCCTTCCACCAATACAGAGGAGCAGTAATGTCAACCGTAACAACAATCATCCGGCGATACTTGGCGTCCACAGAACCGGCCTTAGCAAGACGCATCATGAGGTCGTGGTCATTGTGGCCAAGTTCCATGCTGTCTCCAACAGTCCAAGGTTCCGCGCTATGATCCTCTTTGCAAATATCATGATACCAAGCATCAGTTGGAACGCCTTCAATATCAGTATCAAATTGATCGAAGAATAACGTATCGCTTTTATCCCACGAATTCATCGGATTCCGCATGCCACGAATAGCGGCTTCCCAGCCAAGGACCTCAGTGTTTTCAAGTTTGATCATAAATATAATTCCTTTCTAAAGTCTCAAACACACTTCATCGCATATTGTTTCCCATTCGTCCTGAGAAATTCCGCCGCAGTCATACTTTTCCTCGAGGTTGTGATAGCATTGCCAATAGTAACGATCAGTATGCCAATTATAGAAAATATCATCATCCTTTAATCGAATAAGCTCCATGGCAGTAAGTTGCGATGGCCAGTTTTGAGATATAATTTCAATTTTTTCAGTATCGCCAAGCCATCTAGAAAAATTATAGAGATTACAATTGTAATCTCTATACATCATCTCGCAATACACCATTTGAGAATATCTGAGAAAGTGTTCAATCGGATATTCCATAATTCGGTTAATGAGAATATGATTGGTTTTTCCGTTGACAGCAATCGTCCTTGCTATTGCACAGCATTCACGCCATTGAGCAATCAATTGTTGTCTTGGTAATACTTGTATCAAGTCTTTGTGCCAAAGTCTCAAAATATCATAACCTTTCGGAAAAAACTAAAGAGATCCGGAATTTCCGAATCTCTTCATTAAGTCGGCTGTAATTCTTGCGACCGTTCCTCAAATATCCATTCAGGATTCTTACACTGAGGATTAAGATTGGAGTCGATCAGAATTGTGTCGCTGAAAACCCGCTCTTTGGTATAAACCTCGTGATTTTCATACTTAGCCGTCAATAAATACATTCTTTCAGCCCCATGGCCAATAAGCTGAATTCTCTCGAGCTTCAAATAGTCCGGGAGAACATGACCTTTAGCGGTTGAATAATTATTATGGTAAAATTTCTAACCATCCCAGAGATAGTACTTTTGGCCCTTTACATAAATATCATACGTCATTTCCGTCTTTAATCCTTTCCCAATAATAAGTAACAATCTTCCCATTTCCCACATCAAATGTTTCAGGTTCGAATCTTTCCGGATGTTTTTCGGGGGCATCGCAAGGTCCATTTTTTGCATAATGTGGGTCGCTAGTATGTTTACAATCAAAGCATTGACTGTTGTGTGCTTTGCAGTTGGGATTTGTTCCATTGCAAATATAAAAGACCATTATTTATTCTCCTTAAAATGAATTGGTTTGGTGGAGTCTTCATTGTATCCGTATTCCAGACATTCATCGCAGGGCATGTCAGTTTCCTTTACATCCTTGTGCTCGCATTTGCTGCAGAACTTATAAAACAATACTTCTTTAGTGTTCATTTGAATCCTCCTTAAAAGTCTCATGCAGTTGCTTATAATATGCTTTGTGCCTTTCGTACCAGTTGCGGTCTTCTAATGCCGGAACCTTGATCAGGCTTCCGCATTTTTTACAATGAGCTTCTATATCCTCATAGTTAAATATAATTCCATTAAATGAAGTTTCTTTCATTATCGGATGCAAGCTATAAGCATGTCGGTCATCACATACGGGGCAATATGCTTTAGGTCTTATTAACATTTGCTCTATCACTCCTTTTCAAAATCCATTGGCCTTTTCTTTCCGCATCTTCTTGGAAATTCATGATTTGCCCATCGTTAAGGAAAATATCAATGCCACCTTCCTTACGATTTCCTTTGTATTTGATGACGTACGGTTCAAACCAAGGAAAATGCTCTTTGAACTTCTGGTAAAGTGTTATCGGGGTCATAAATATCACTCCTTTTGAAATGGAATTTTGAACATAGTCATAAAATCATAAGGAGCATTGTGGTCATCAATATAATGATCGGCAAAGACCTTTCTCGAATTATGGTTAAACTCTTTGACTCTACTCGGAAGATTGTCGTTAACCGCATCAAATATCAATCCAAATCCTTCACACCAGTCAAGCGCTTCCTCAAGAGCCGGTCCTTCTCGCATCGTCCATAATATCAACTGAGCTCCGTTTTCTTTTTCTCGCTTTAAAAAATTAATAAGCCCGGTATTAGGCTTTCCAATACCGGGCCAATTCTCTTCGCAAAGAGTTCCATCAAAATCAACTGCAAATATCATTCTTACTCTCCTCGTAGGCAATAAGTTTGTCGAGATAAAACCGAGTTTTCTTAAGATCCTCAACGCCGTTCTTAAAAGGCCATCGCCAAATATACTTAATGATCTGGCCGGTGAGCCACGCTGAGACCGAGTCCTTATGCTGAGAAAGAACATCAAATATCACATCGATGCACTCATACTTACCCTGTGTATAATGAGAAGGATGATTAACCATGTCGAATCCATTTACATCAATGCTGTTCATTATTTTTCCTCCGTTTCTTCAAACCCAACAGGTTTAATTGTATTAGCCCAAAGACTTATTCCACAGACTGGGCACTGAATATGAGATAGCGATACTTCTGAAGCTCTATATCGAATTCGTGAGAAGCATTCTCCGCACACGACTTCATACAAAGGAACAGGCTTTTTTTCAACTATGATCATTTTTCCTCCCCCGTTTCATAATATAATTTTACAGCTTTAGTGCTAGATTCAATGTGCGTATCTAGAAGTTTAACGACTTGGTCTTTAAACTCTAAACTAAAATCATGATTTCCGGAAATAAATGCCTTCATAATATTCATTATTTGAGCCTGGTTTATTAATATAATAGGAATCATTTCATTGACTGCCGGTGTTTCATTCATTATTATTTACTCCCTTTTCTTTAAAAAATCTTTGATATCAAACCAAGGTGGCCTAAGGTTATTGATCGCCGAGGAAATACAACAAAGCCCGATTACTATGCATATTCCAGTGAACCTAGAAACATCTCCATCTAAATACGAAAAGATCGCCCAGCCAATAAATATAATCCATGTAATTACTTCCAAAAAAATCACCCCTTATTGTTTTATTGAAGTTGATGCTATGACCATTATTTTGCATGCTTCTAATTGTCTAAGATGCCATTCATATTGGTCAATGACATACTTAGCCGCATAAATATAAAACCAGTTATCCTGAGTTCTTCTAGTTTCATGATTGCGAATGGTATATCGATTACAGCCAAGAGCTTTAGCTAACATGTCTTGAGTGATTTTAAGATTAGATCTTCTTATAATTAGAATGTTAAGTTCTTTTGTGTAATCGTCCATGGATTCAAAATCATTAATGAGATAACTTTTATCCGTTCGAGGGCCTGATTTTCCTCGTTTTTTATCCCAGGCTTCAAAAATATCATTAAGTCTCATAGTAATGTCCTATCCATCCAATACAAAATTCCAATATAGCCGGCAAGCAGAGAAAGTTTGAAAAATATCATTTACAACCACTCCATTCTACAAGCTGGAACTCGATGAACTTATTGATCCATAGGGGGATGCGATAAATATCATCCCAGTGCTTATTTAAGCGATCCACAAAAGAATACGCCCGCTCACGATCGGGAATATCAACAAGACACTTTGCGTCTCTGAGCTCACCATTAATGCGGACTTCCATTTCAATTCTGTACATTTTGGTCCCGTTAAAATCGTCATACTCGAGCACATTAAAAACTTGATCGAATTCATCCATGGTAAAAAAAAATAAAGCCCAAGCATTTCTGCCTGGGCCCTCCTTTCTTTATTCTATTTTTCGGGTATTTTTTAATTCGGTTTATTAAATTCCATACTCTCCAACGCACATATTCCGTCTCTAAGAGCGGCAATACTATCTCGCATCTCGTCAAGGCAGGTCTTTCTCTGCTCTTCCGCCTTGGCAAGATCCTCGATAGAATCCCCGATCTCAGAAACTTTTTCCGATATGAAACGCACTAGTTCCTGGAAATCTTTTACTTTGCTCATAATAAAAAATAAACCCCTTTCATTTTTATAGGTTCCACTAAAGGGGCTGTAAAACTTGCGAATATAATTAAAGAGCCCTCCGAAGAGAGCCCTTTAATTACCAACCGTCAAATCCGTCATAATTTCCCGAGACGTCTACGTAGTAGCCTCCATTGTCATTTTCCGGATCTAGAACGCCATATACTTCCGTGTAAGTCGTTCCGTCCTCATTCTCGTACTCCGCGTAAATCGTTTCGCCATCGTCCCACACATTGATCGGTTCCTGGTCCATGGTGCAACCTCCTTTCAAGTGAGGCGATTATACCACAAATGAAACAACGGTTCCACCAAAGAATGTAAATTTTTAAATATAATTCTCCCAATATTCTCTTTTTAGAGGTTTCATTCGCAAAGCCCACATAAGCTTACGCACTTCAATTATCGGCGTATCAGAAGAAGCATTCGCCTCAAAATAAGAAGGGAAGTTATGGTTAAGGTAAATATCATTTGCCAGCCATGGGTCCAAAGCGCCCCAATAACAATATTTGCAGTCAAAATGCTTTTGGACAACTATTAGTCCAGCATCATCCTTAGAATATAATGTGCCGAATTTGTAAACCGGATGGTCAAGCTCTATTTGTTCCCCATAAATTGGAAAATATAAATCGGGTTTTTGATAGTAGTACTTCATAAGCGAAAAAAGAAGAGGGCCTGTAATAGACCCTCAAAACCCTATACGGTCGATAACTTTTCCTACTTTACCGCTGCTAAGGTTTTTACTTCTATGCGGCTCCTCTTCCTTAATTTCATTGAGTTTCTTGGTAATTTTCTTGTTTATGACCTTTATTGCCTGGTGCGCAACCTCGTCTACGAAGTTGCAAAAGCAATAAATGCCGATGCAATAAAAGAATTTTTCCAAAAAATGTCACTCCTTTCTATTAAGAGAGCTGTTAATCTTGCGAAAAAAGAAGAGCCCTGTTTGGAACTCTTCTTTTAAATAAAGTTCGCTATATAGTTTTGTCAAGGATACATGCTATCGGAATAAAAATTATTGCCGCTATTGCTATGCCAATTAAATTCCAATAATCCTTATCGGTTTTCATATATAGCCTCCTTTCTATTAAGAGAGTTGTTAATCTTGCGAAAAAAAAAATATAAGGATTGTAAGCTTCCAACTTACGTCTCTTAGAATAATTTCTAAGCGCTCTACGATTAAGCTATTATACTGTCTAGGGAATTTCACCCCTGCCGGCATAACCCAGCAATCAGTCTCCTTAATATTTACTTTCTTTTCATTATAAGCGATGTAAATTTTGCGAAAAAAGAAGGGAACTGTAAAAGCTCCCTCTTTTCACTTACTCTTTGCACATTTTTCCATATTCGGCACAGGCATAGGCATACCAAAGAGCGGTATTAATTAATACCTCTTCGGAATACTTGCCGGATGTCTCCATTTCTTTAATGAGCTTGCCAAAAGTTTTAAGACCTTTTTTCAGTTTCCTTCTTTTTCTGGATTTCTTGATTTCCTTTACTGCAATGATGGGTGCGTGTGTAAATCCATAAGCTGTTGCACCAAGAAACATGCCTATACGGCTAACTTCTTTTTCATTTGCTTCTTTCATTTTTTTACATCCTTTCATAATTCAGTAAATATAATTTAGATTTCCTTGTCATTATAAGCGATGTAAATTTTGCGAAAAAAGAAAGGCGACTGTAAAAGCCGCCAATCTTTTTACATAATAGTTGCTAAAATATCACGGAGTTCGTCTTTGCGAATCGTGATCGATACGTTCACGGTCGCTTTGAGTTTCTCATCGTCCAAAGTCGCTTCGATAGGCTGGTTAAATATCACATCGACCTTATGGCCGAGCTTCTTTTCAACCGCTTTCTCGATGATTTTTTCAATGATTCTCATGGCAAATCCTGAACTAATCTTCATTTCATCCATTTTTATACCTCCAAATATAATAGTCTTTCTATTAAGAGAGGTGTAAAAATTGCGAAAAATTACCAATCATACTTAGTCAAATCAAGTTTCATAGCAGTTAAACCGCCCCAAACGTCGTCTTCAGTTAATTTATCTGTCGCTACAAAACCCAATTTTTCATAAATATGCCTTGCGTCTGGGCTATTCCCTGGAACTTCTAACGTAAATGTTTTATAACCTTCATTTTTGCATTTATTAAGAGCCATCATTAATGCGGTAGTTGCATAACCGTTTCCTCGATGGTCTTCATTGATTCCGAGCCATACACCATTCACTTCGGTCGGACTATCCTGAGTTAATTCCAAATCCCCAATTTTATTTCCATCGATTTTAATATCGAAGTTTTTATCATTTAATTGCTGCATCAATATTTTATCCGACACTCGAGCTAATCCTTTGGCAATTAATGAAGGAGAAACTTGTTCTAAAGTCATCTGTTTTCCGTCTTTTGTTTTAGAAGTCATGACTTCTTTTTCAAAATATGTTTTATTTAATGTTTTTTCTTTGGGCTTATATTCTTCTAAATATCCTTTTTGGTAACGTTTCTTACCTTGAGATGTAAGACTGCCATCTTTATTCTGATACCTTCTTACGCCCCATTTCTGACCTTTAATACCGTGGTGAACTAAAATATCACTCGGCAACCATATTGCACTCATAAATAAAACCTCACAAAAAAAGAGAAGCAGTTGTCTAACCGCCTCTCTTTAAATTAGCTACTTCAAGAATTTGATAATCTGCTGAATCAGGGTGAAACACTTCTGACTCAGGATAGAAGTCTGCTCAAACGATCCCGTAAGAATGATCGCGCCCAGAATACCCACAATCGTGAGAATGAGCTTCACGAGACCCAGAACCGTTTCACGAGTAGCTTGCTTGTTGCGATGCATCTCCTCCAACCGCTCAAGCTCGAGCCGGGCTTTCTCCAGCTCACGCTTATGCCGTCCATTAAGATCTGCTTCGCAAGCATCAAGCTCATCGTGAAGAGTTCTGAACATCTCCTGATAGTTCTTTCGCCCTTCTGTGTACTTTTCGGACGTCGGATCAAGCTCACGCAAAATGCTGAGCATCCTATCCAGTTCATTAGCCATTTCTTCTTGACTCATAAATATAAGTCTCCTTTCTATTAAATAGCTTCATTATAGAGACTGTAAAAGATGCGACATCACCAATCGGTAGGATCTTTATCCCAACGTTTAGCATACTTTTTTGCTAATTTATAATCCTTATGAGAAATATCAGAAATTGATGTATTTTCAAATAAAGCGGTTTTATTATCCCAAAAATCTCGTCCTTCTTCGTAAAGTTTAACCATGTTATCGCTTTCCATTTGTTCCATCTTTCGATCTTGTTCTATCATATCTAATGCGTGCTGTTTTACATCATCGATTTCGAACACTTTTTTCATGTATTCGGGATCTTTCCAGTCATCTCCATAATTATCATACAAATAGTTTTTCCATCCGTCTTTTCCAGAATAATATGTGTCCGCCGGAAGAGGTTTTTTATAATGATCAGCCATATATTTATTGTAATTAGATTCTTTTTTAGAATATTTAGCTGCTTTATCTAAAATTTCTTTTCTCTTTTTACCGGCATTCGTTAAAGATCCATCCGGATTCTGAAACCTTCTAACGCCCCACTTTTGGCCTAATATTCCGTGGTGAACTAAAATATCACTTGGAGCCCATATGTTTCCCATGTTTATTCCTCCATTAACCCTCGAAGTATCGACTTTTCAAAAAATTTACCCCGCGGGATTTTTTACGATATTAAAATATCATTTGTTTTGGACACCTGCGTCCTTAGAATTTAAATAGCAATGCCCTTAGCTTTCAGCCGTTTGTATACATCTTCCTGAAAAATATCAAAATGCAGCACTGAAACTACAGGCAAAGTTCCAGCAGGATCATACCAACCAGCTTCCCCATGTTTAACATACCATCTAGGAGAACCAGCAGAACCTTCGGGGCCACGCTTGAAAATATCAGTAAGCTCTTTAATAGCTTCCGCGAGTTTACCGGCTTTGATAGTGATATACATAGCTCTAAATTCCATGAATATAATTCTCCTTTCAAAAAAAAAGAAAGAGCCCTGTTTAGGACTCCTCCTCATATTGAGATAATTTTTCTAGCCTGAATATACGCTCTTCATGCCCCATTACAAATGAATCACTTACTACTTTACAACAGATATCGGTTTTTTCACTATTTACTTGAAAAATATTTTTATCATGGTTAAGAAGCTTTTCGCAAGCATTTACTTTCTCGTAAAGTCTCTTAACCGCAATATCTCGATTCAAGTAATATTGATCCAATACTTTAAATCTGTAGTATTCGTCAGCCATGTATTCTCTTGTAATTACATAAATATCTGGCATATTCTCAACTCCTTTCTATTAAAGGAGCTGTTTTTTATGCAATTAAATCCCTCTTCTCTGGCTCAAAATATAAAAGAAACGTCTGTAGCAGTCGTAATACATGTCTTTGCCACAGGGAATCTCGTCCTTACACTGTAGCTGCACGAACGTCACACCCTGAGTAACAGCCTTAAATAGCCATCGCCAAAGTTCAGGAGCAGCTTCCCGACAGCATTTCTCAACCAACTCCATGGCATTCTTGCAGCTAGCTCGAATCAAAGCATACTTCTCAGTAGGCTTTCCAGGCTCGCTAGACCGAATCCCGCTCTCGTTTACTTCCATTTTGAATTCAAGAGAGGAGTATAGTTTCTTCCAATGAGGATACTGAAGACAATAATGTTTAAGTTCATAGTAACGATGCTTTGGGATCCAATACTTGCTACGCTCGGACAATTCGGGTTTAAGATAGGCCATCCCGCACCTCACAATCCGCAAATAAAACGTAGAGTTTCATTACTACAATTGGCGAGACGAAGTGCAGAAGAGATGACATTAAAAGGGGCTTTGCTAAATGCCTCAATTTGATTGCGGTAACGCCAGAGAGTCGACTTACTTACTCCAAGTTTATTGGCTAAATCGTCCGTAGTATTTCCGGTAGATCTCATATACTCGGTAACTACGGAATCAAATTTGTCCATTCTTCTGGCTAATTTTTCTCTTTGCTTTTGCTCATCGGTTAGACTAATTCTAGGCACATTAATCGCCCTTTCATTTAAGTATTAGTCATGACTTGAGCAATACATATCACCGTTCCTAAAAATTGTCAATCGTTCCCATCATTTTTTAGTTGCAAATTAGAAACAATTATGCTATAGTTGAAATGGTGGAGCATATCAAATTTAACAAAATTTTGGGGGTGTATTTAGTGAAAATACCGGAACCAAGAAAGCTCCCGTCCGGTAGTTGGCGTATTCAGATTCAAGTCAATGGCCAGAAATATAGTATTACAGACAAGGATAAGAAAATTGTCAAACAAAGGGCTAAAGAAATCTATGCCGGCGCAAAAGTTGAGAAAAGTGTTCCATTGACCGTCAGAGAAGCTATGGAGGCGCAAATATCACTTAAGGAAGAAGTCCTTTCACCCTCCACAATTCTCGGATACACTCGGTATAAAGACAACTATTTGCAGTCTCTCATGGATAAAAATATAACTAAGCTTACCCAAGAGGATGTACAATTAGCAGTCAATGCCGATAGCAAGAAAGGGCTTTCCCCGAAGACAATTCGCAACGCCCATGGCTTTCTTTCTTCCATTTTGAATTTTTACAGGCCAGACTTTCATCTACATACCGTCCTTCCCCAAAAGCGTCCGTACCAGGTGCATATACCAGAAGAAGGGGAGATGAGGGCAATATGGATGGCTTGTAAAGACTCTCCTTATGAGTTGCCTATACTGCTTGGTTGTTGGCTTGGGCTTCGCATGTCAGAAATCAGAGGGCTTAAGTTCTCAGACGTCCAAGGCGACAAAATCCACATTCAGAGAGCCTTGGTAAGAGGTAAATCCAATAGCTCGGACCGAAAAACTGCTTCTAGAGAGAAATTAACAAAGAGCTATTCCGGAGACCGATGGATCAAATTGCCGAAGCAAATCATAGTACTTATAGACCGTCAACCTCGAAAGAGCGATTACATATGCCCGTATTCAGAGAGTGCTATCTATAAAAACTATAAGAAAGCTTGCGCAGAAGCCGGAGTAGAACCCACGAGATTTCACGACCTTAGACACTTTGAAGCGTCCGAAGCACACTCAATAGGCATTCCCGACCAGTATCAAATTCAGCGACTTGGCCATAAGACGGACAATATGCTAAAAATGACTTACCGGCATACGCTAAAAGACAAAGAAGATCCATTTGCTGACGCTATTAATCGGCAAATGGAAAGCATTTTTTCACACGAATCTTCACACAAAAATTAAAAGAAGCTGCAATACCAACGAGTTAACCCCATAAATATAAAGGGTTCGACTCCCATCATCCGCTCCACCAGGAAGAGGCTTGAGGCATAATGCTTTGGGCCTCTTCCCTTTGCGTGGAGTGCGTTGGAGGTATTTTATATGGAATGCTCAATCCATATGCGAAATTAATAATTCAAAAAAGGTAGTCAAAAGTTCACACGAAACTTCACACGACTTCCATTTTGAATTTACAGATCGACCGTACAAATTAATGTAATTGGATCACGGACAATCTTCTTAATAGGAACAAGAAAGTATTCATCGGGGAGTTTAAGCTTCATAGAAGGAAGCTCTCCCTCTGAAAGGATCTTTCCGTCTTTCCTTATAACAAAGTAATAAGGATCAGCTTCTTCAAAGTCAACTATCCGAGGATAGGAAGCTTTGGGATAATACAGACCATTTGATTCTTGGATCTTCTGAACAATGTTAGCATAGACAGAACCCATTTTAGTCTCCTTTATTGAATAGAGTCGATTGTGAAGTCCAATCCACTCTTCTCAATTTTAGTAATTAAGCTTTCATGTATGTCAGAAAGCTCTTTATAATCAGTCTCAAGAATGGCAATCTTTCCTACAAGCGTGGCATTCTTATCGCAAAGATCCTGAATAGTCTCTTCAAGTTTCGCAATCTTCTTTTCCGCTTCGTTCTTACGCTCAAGAAGATTGGATCTCGTGGCATCGCTAGATTTAATATAACGTCCGAGGTAGTCGTTTTCATCGCGAAGCTTTTTGTTTTCCTCAATCACGGAAGCGACACATTCCGCTTGCTTTTCCATGATCTCTCGGATCCTTGCCGTTTCCATGGTTGTGGATTTATTGAGCTGATCATACTCGTAAATCAATTTTCTTATTCGAGCTTTGCCAAAAATATCAGTGGGGTCAAATCGCGTTTGCCTTTTGATGAATCTGTTGAGCTCTTCTGTCATTTTAGTTTTTCCTTTCTTAAAAAATATAAATGACTAATGGTGCCCGCTCGGAGATTCGAACTCTGTTCTGACGATTATAAGTCGCCGGCTCTGACCAGTTGAGCTAAACGGGCATAAAAATAACGGATTGCTACTCACAGGAAGCATTAATCCGTTAAAATATAAATGCTTTCTAAGACGCTTCTCCGACAAGCTAAAAGTCTATAATCAAAAGCATTTATGGAGTCGGAAACGAGAATCGAACTCGCTCTTTCAGCTTGGAAGGCTGACGTGCCACCATGAACACTCTTCCGACAAATATAAATGGGAGTCTTGGACTCAACTCCCTTGGCCGGACCTGGAGATAAGCTGCCCGTATACCGGCTTTGCGTCTGTTTCAATAACAGTAAATCCTCTTGACGCCGTAGAGGTGGACGATGAACCTAAAAGCTCGCCCCAGACTAAGTCTGCTTTTTGTCCTTTATTTCAAGGCCACAGGACCCCGTATGATAAGTGAAACCTTGAAAGCCTTATCCCCGCTAGCATGGCTTTTTTCTAGAGATTTTGTCGACCGTATAGGTATCTCTAATAGGTTTGGTACCACCGGAGGGACTTGAACCCTCACGACCGCTATGGCCAACGGATTTTAAGTCCGCTGTGTCTACCTATTCCACCACGGTGGCAAATATAAAGCAGGCTTATGGGTTTCATAAACCTGCTTGTTAAGAATTAGTTTCCTGCAAAGACACTAATTTTGACAGACACTTTCTGCCCATCAAACAGCGTTTTGATACGATTCCAAATATCATCGTCGAATCCATTTACATCGACGGTCATATGAAGAATCGAAAGCTGAGATTCAACTTTCGGCTCTTCGGTTTCGACAACAGGAACCTCGATAACTTTTTCGGGCTCGCAAATATCATTTGCCTCGGAGGCCATTGCTTTCTTAAGACGATCAGCCCCATCGGAGGAATGTCTTCCACGAAACGTATTGACGTATTTGAGCTCGTCTTTTCGACTGAAGTACGTAGAAAGAACCTGACGACTTTTTCCAAATACTTCTTTGGAAATAACGCTCAAGCCAACGTCATACCTGTTGATAAGAGAATTAACGTATTCGACCTGAATATCATTGGGCATGCTTTTGAATTCTTCCCAAGAATAGAATTTTTTCATATTCCAGGAAATCACTTCACCATTCAATGCTAGTTTCTCCTTTCTAGTCAACTTGTCTGAGGGTAAAGTACACTGCTTGCTTTTGGAGCCATTCTTTTTGCAAAAGATTCCGCGTCCGATACTCTTTTTCTCTTTGATGTCCTGATAGAAAATGAATTCCTCATCTTTCATGACAGAGCTGATTGTCTCCTTTCAAAAAATAAAAAAGAGGACCTAAAATTATTTAGATCCTCTTTTTCTTTTAATAGAGTGTTACTTTAGTTGCTTCAACGAAACCGATGCTCACGAGTTCGATAAATCTCATGATAGCCGTTTTCATTTCGTACAACCCTCCTTATCTCTCTATACTTCATTAAGAAGGCTGTAAAACTTGCGAATTAGTATTTCAGGATTTTAAATACTATCTGGTCCCGTTTGTACAAATCGTCGTATTCCATTCCAAGCTGAAAAGTAATACGATCATCTCCATCTTCATTTTTATCAAGGACAATAATCCCGTTGTTAGGAACATGCTTAATTCCGATGGTATAGCCAATAAAAAATGCCAGGACCGAAAGAAGTCCCAGCAAAATATAAATTGACGGCATAAAATACTCCTTTCAAGAGTAAAAATATTGTTTTACTTAAGCTGCTTAACAAGCTGATCAGCGCCAGTCGCGGCAAGGCCAGAAGCAATGCCAACAGCAATAGCGGTGATCATGTCTGCGGCAGGGAAGTCGGGCATTCCGATCTTGAAACCAATAACCCCGAGAATACCTCCACAAATGCCGACAACACAGGGAATCCACTTGTCATCAAGCGGAATAGCCTTAACAATAAGGCCAATAAGATAGCAAATCATCGTGATCCCCACGACGGATGCGACACCAAATGTAGACATGATTGTGCTCTCCTTTCAATTATTAATAAGAATGGGATTGTGAAAACTCGAATTCCTTCTTGTCTCCACGAAGCGTAATTTTCTGAAGAACCGTGCTGGTCGGAGTATACATCTTCTTCGCAGCATAGTCGGAATATCCAGTCCAGCTAGATGCCACAATGACATCAAAAGGAACTTCCTTCATAATATTTCTATGACTATCTACACGATAACGAGACGGCGTAGTATTTAAAGGTTTATGAATATGGGCAGTAATAAGAGCGTCAACCCCGTCAAGAGAATATGCAAAGCGCTCGGCCTTATTAACTGCTCCACCAGTCATGGCTCCGCCACCGGAACCGTGCGTAACAGCGAAAATATAGCAAGGATTCTGTTTGGCATTGCTTCTTTTGTTTCCGAATCTAAGCTTTAAAATAGCAAAGTCCTTACGATAACGGTCTTCGATATCAAGTTTAACAAAAATATCATACAACGGATCATCGTCGACGTCCTTAGAACTTCGATCTTCATGATTACCATTCGTTCCGCAAAGAATACGATCTTTGACAGGCTCAAGAATCTTCATCATTATTTTTTTCTGCTCAGCAGGGCGATACTTATCGTCAAAGCAATTAGACACTGAGGACTTGGTCGCATTGTTTAAAATATCGCCAACAATAATTATATACGCATCAGGCGTATTCTTGACCATGTCGATAAAATCCATGAATTCTTTTTCTTTGCATTCCTTAGAACCAAAGTGAACATCGGCCAAAATATAAATAGTAATCGGCTTTTTATTCTTAAATTCATGAACTACTAAAATATTTTTAGGCAGCAGAATAACCGCCTCCCTTCATTTTTTCCAATTACAACTTTATTCCATAGATTTCTAATGGAATACAGCTATTATTATTTGGAGAGGAGTTGTAGTACGCTCCGTTAAATGTCATTATCTTGTTCGCCGTATAATAACGGAAAGCTCGCGCTCCCACTCGGTTAGTATCACCTGTGACAGACCGTATGCTCTTTCCGTTATCATCTACTGTGAAAATTGCAAGCGGCAAATCGTATGGAGTAGAGGTGCTGAATCTCACACGAATGGCAAACCAATCGTAAGCGCTCAAATCGATGTCAATAGTCTGCGCGCCAAACGAGTTATCGGGAGAAGAATTTGTCCATAGGCTGACAATCTTTGTTCCAGTACTTATTGTTCCGCCCGCCATCGTTTATTCCTCCACAAGCTCCGGCTGCGGTTGGACTCTTCTATCAAAAATTTCCTGGCGAATAAGCCTACCATCAGAAGTCCAAATAGCTGCTGAATGATACGGAATATCACTCACGGCCGCCGCTTCATCCGTAAAATGATCATAAAGAAGCCCCCAAGAACCATCATTTCTAAGCTGATTCTCAAGGCAAGTATAAAAAATCCCCATGTTTTACTCCTTTAATTCTGTTTTTTAGCTATAATTACATCCGCAGTAGTTGCGGCGATGCAAGTTCCAGTAAACGCGATATATCCGGCGTAGCTTGTCCAACTTATATCGGAAGTAATATAACTTGGATCGGCAAAAGTAATATTGATGCAAATAGTGTCCGTTGTAATTGCGGAATCTGTAATACGAAAGATTTCAGCATTATTGGCAACTGATACCGCCTGGCTGGTATAATATCGAATGCTACTCGAATCGGAATTACTTGTACTTAAGGTAAGCGTTCCGCTACTGTAAGACGAGGAGAGACCAGTTCCAGCCACAATCTTTGTATAATTTTCTCTTACGGTAACTGTCCAACCCGCATTCTTGTCAAGTTTATACACATAAACTTGGTCGCCCTGTTGAGTCGCTGAATGCGCATTCACAGAACGATAATACTGAAATTCCACATTCGTCGGGTTAGCAGCATTATTGACATACGCCATAAACGCCATTCGTGTCTGTGAACCAGTTGCTGGATTAGCGTTACTCGACGCTCGACAGTAAACAACCTTATCAGCGCTATAAGCATCAAGAAAATCCTGCCATGTGGAATGCCCATATGAAAGAATCGTCATGCCTGTGATATATCCGCTATCATTGGCCAAATCTGATGTCTTCAGCTCCACGTCGCCAGTTTGATTATTTACAGAAGTGACGGGAAACTGTATCGAACCTGGGTCATAAAACCGAGCCGTTCCTTGCCCGTCGGATCTTGGAATATCAATAGCCGGGACATCCGAATATGTCGCCCCCGCTATTGTCACATTCTGTGCCATGAACCCACCTCCTTACGAGATGGATAACACTTTAGTGGTACTATCCTGAGACACAGTAGCGGACGTTAATGCCCCAGCTACGCCAAATATACTAACGCCACTTTTGATATTACTCGCAACAAGATTCGCATCTCCGGAGATTGTCTGCGCTCCTGTCAAATAGGTTCCGGACGCAATCGTCTGATTCGATGTAGAAGGCGTTATTGTCTCCGCTCCCTTTGTCGTAACGGCTGCCGTCAAAGAAATATCACTATTTCCCGCAGTTCCTGCCGAAACATATCCCTCAGTAACCACGGGGGTTACACTAACAGTTTTTGAAAGCGTCAACGTATTTGTTCCTGCTGATATACTTGCCGTCGTTCCGGTAATAGCCGCAGGTGCTGTTGCGGAGCCCCCAGCGATAGTTTTCGTCTGCTGCGAGGGATAATATCCCGCGGGAACAGTTACCGTATCACCACTAGACGTAATATCAGTTCCAGTCTTACTCGCGATTGTTCCTGTATACTTTACGCCATCGGCATATGCGGTATTACCGGACAGCATTTTGTCGCCGCTGTCTAGCGTGGCGTCAGATGTATCAAAAAAACCTGCTGTCCCTCCGCCAGATTTCGGAATCTGTACTTCTGGAACATTTTGATATGTAACGCCATTAATAACTACATTACTCGCCATATTATTTCTCCTTTATGATACAGTTAAAAACGATCCATTCCAACTTATACGGCCATATGTAGATGGGATCGGATTTATTACAATATCTCTAGAAACCATTTTATTACTAGTATGAACAACTTGTTCTTCCGAAGACGGAGTAAACTCGTAAGACCCTTGATAATAATTAAGAGATGCGTTTTTAGATATAATAGCCGTTAAAGAAGTTTTACTAGATAAGTTGCCAATCAATTGCGGTTTACTATGTAAAATGCCGGTCAAAGACAAAACGGTTGTCTGTAAAGATCCATTCATGTTATCAATGGACCTCCTTTGTGATTTGCAACTTAGCTTCTTTAATAAAAGTATCTACATCTCCATTTTCATAAGTTATTTCCATATCGTAAACATAACTCGATGGCTGGGGGAGTTCTTTTGTGTCTTCCGGATTGATGACAAGTTCCATGGTATCATGCGGAATAATTTTAAGAATAATAGGCTCGGGATCGTTATAATCCTTTTTCATAGCAAAACGAATAATGTCATGTTCTAAGGGGGTATAAACATTTCCCTCTTCATCTTTTAAAGTTACTTCCGCTCTAAGAGTGTCGCCACGAGTCATTTTAATTGTCGATCCAGAGATTTCTACAGACATAATAGCAACCCTCCTAATTAATCAAATTCTTCGCCCGGTTTAAGAAATGAATTCTTTTGCCGGCATTTAGTATTAAGACGACGAATTTCTTCAATTGCTGAAGTGATTTCGCCGTTCTTAATGTGGTTATCCTCTATGTATTTTTCATACTCATCACATTTCTTAATAACAAATTTAAACTGCTCTTGAGTATGTCTTCTACCATTCATGCAGGAGTTTGCAAATTCTAAAATATCCCGTCTTTGGTTTTCTAATTTTTCTTTTTCATCGGATTTAATATGCTCATCAAGAGTTTTCTTAATGCCTTCTACTTCTGCAAGTATGTTAGCATTAAGCTTTTTACCAATGCCGCCAAGAAGCCAGTCCCAAGGATTAATATTAATTTTTGACACCTGCACTATACTCATCAATATGATTAAAATGAGGAGACCAATTCCAGCCTCCTCTTTTAATCCAACTATAATATCCCAAATAGATTGTATTGTCATTATACTGCCTCCATTTTTACTTCCATTTTGAATTAAATGAACAGCAGTCTCGCCCAAGTCTTTTCTTCCATAACTCCAGTTATTGGAAGATTAGTCTCTTCTTGAAAATTCTTAACTGATTGCTCAGTAGCAGATCCAAAAATACCATCCGCTCCGGCTCCACCGCAAGAAAAATGCCTATAAATTAAACGATTTTGCATTAGCTTTACATAGCCACCAGCAAGACCGCCACGAACTCCAGATTCCTGGTCATAGTCCCCAATTTTAAGAATCGGAAGATCTCCAGTTACAATGCAAGATGGGGGATATTCTGAAATAGGCTCTGGATTTAAAGAATGATCGTCAGTCTTATTTAATATTAATTTTTCAAAACGTTCAGAAACACAAGCATCAGTATCTATTTTTCCTTTAAAACCTGGGATATGTCCTTTATCGCTATCTTGCCAAACGTCGCATTGAATATGAGGTTTTCCTCCCCAAGATGCAGACCATATAAGAACATCATCGCCTAAATATGCAGGACCAACTTTAGCCCAAAGACATAAATCTGAGCCATATGCTCCTGGTCTATAGCCTGCATCTCGGATTGTATCGCACCAAGCTTTTACAACTGAGGTTAAACTAGAATCTGATAATGCCAATTGAGACGGATCTTCAACATCTATAAAAACACCAAGAGGCAATTTTCGTCCATTTATAAGATTTAATGCACGATTAGCATCTCGGATTGCATAACTTGTTGTAGTCGCATAACTATAAAAATATGCCCCGACCGGAATATTCTCCTCAATCGCAGCATTGTAAAAAGCATCGAAGCAATTATCGACTAATGTTCTTCCTTCTCCAATTTTTAGTATTAAAAAATCAATACCATTTTTCTTTAAAGAAGAAATATCGAGTCCAGCCTGATAGCTGGAAATATCAATTCCTCGTATCATACTGTCCTCCATTTTTTATTTCTTTGCTTGTATTTTATTCTTTTTAGTTAAAGTTGTACGAACAGATCCAAAGATTAATTCGGTTTCATCGCCAAGTCGTTTTGCTGTAAGTATAGAATCATATACTTCATTATTATGCCAAACTCGGCAAACCTGCCCAATTTTTAATTCTTTTGGCTTAATCAACGTATCATTATTATCAACAACTAATTCAATTACGCTTTTCCAAGTTACATTTTTAAATACTTGAGCTGCTTTTTTCTTTGCATTTGATGTAAATGTGCTACTAGTTCCGGCGACGTAGTCTAGAGACGGATTAACCGGTTTCATTCTTACTTCATCTAATTTATCATAAGCGGGGCTTCTTCCATCGTTATGCAAATAGTAAGTTGTATTGGTTGTAGTATTATCAGTTGAATAAATCCGAAGAATATTTGGACTATCGGGAGAGCTATCAATACTAAAAGATCTAATAGATACGCTTGGATCATCTGCAGAAATATTAAATCTTCCATTTTGATCTTCTGGAGAATCAATATTGTAAGTAGAAATAGTACCTATAGTTAAATCAATCTTCTTAGTTTCAAAGTTTGGAACTGCATTAACTGCGACGCCATAATCCTTAAGTGCTTTATACAAAACAACATCCCTAAGATTAACCTTGCAACGTCCCTGAGCAAAAGAGTCGGCTTTCAAATCAAATGTCCAAGACAACTGCCGGCTTGCAACTATTGTATTAATTACAGGAATAGCCCATTCAGAATCTGTGCTATTTGTTACCCAGCTATTAATAAGAGATGCTATATAGTTCTCCAAAGAGTATGAAACACTAGTGGAATTCTGTCGATTAACAAAGAACAGAACATCCATATTAAACGCAGTAATAAAAGGTTCAAAAGATACTTTAGTCTGATTATTTTCAGTATCGACTGCGGTTACTATTCCTAAAAAATTTATATCTCCAGTTATCCATACCAAATCTCTAATATTTATGAGATCTGTTTTTTCAATAGTAATTTCTGTTGGCTCTGGGGCTAGATAGTCATTATCAATATCCAGGTAATCTACAGTATTATTTAATATATAATTTAGACTGCGATCGAAAAACTCTATATTATACAGATTCATAATAGAGCTCACCTTCTATTCTACAATCTAATTCAACATTAACGTACTCGTAATAGGTTTTTCCGGAAACCATTGATACATCAGAAGTAACTGTGTAAACGTCGGGGTTTGTGGAAGTAAGCTCATAATAGGTTTTTCCTTCTTCAAAAGACTCATCTTCCGTCTCAACATACTGATAGTTATTCACCACAAACTTATTGTTCCCGTAGCGAATGTACATAAATCTAGCCGTAGAAAAATCGGAATTCTGATAAACGTCTGTGAATGTATTATTTGACAGTAAATATATTTTATTCTCTCCGGGCTTAGAATGAATAACTAAAGTTTCTCCATCTAAAATATCCCCAATATATTTACCAGTTACAATTTCATTTCCATTTACATACTGCTTCCATTCAGGATTAGACACCGGCCCTTCAATAAAAAGTGTACACGGGCTTAAAGTATGCGAATCCGAATCAACTATCATATAATTAGCATCATCTTCATCATGCTCAACAAGTGAAGTCACACGATTGATCCATGGCTCAAGGCATTCAAAACTAACCTTAGATTCTAATGATTCCGTTTTATCCAGTTCAGTTTTTTCAACGCTTTTTATTTCAACTTCTCTATAATAGTTTTGAGATTCCGAGTCGTATTCTTTTATTTCTATAGGAGAAGAATCTAAATACATATTATTAACATCTTCAACAACATCTGGATAATAAGGTTCTTTTTTTATTGTTCCATTAGAATAAACTATAATCATTGGATTAGAATCATAATATTGGCCATTATGTACGTGATTTGAATTTAAATAATCCGGGTTATATTCATCAGAAATACTTAATGCTTTTCTAAAATAATGATTTGATTGTTCGGCGTAAGAATTTAAAATTGTGTTATAGTAATCTTCCGTCCAGGGGGGCATACGAGTACTTGTTGGGGCCATATCTAAAAGATAAAGACCTAATGTATTTGCTTCATGGCTAACATTAGTTATACTCGGATCTACCTGAATACATCTCAATGCGCTTTTAACAAATGGCTGTACATTAGAATATTGGTTCATAATAAGATACCTTTGTTGACTATTTGGGGCCAACGGATTTTCAAGAATCTCTAAATATACGCCAAAATATAAATCATAGGTTTCATCATTATCGGAATTAAATATAAACTCTTTATCTACGTTTTCATTAAAATAACAAGATATAGTTCTTACATAAGTCCATCCAGTATCGCCGCTGTATGGATAATACCTTCGATATAACCAAAACCCATGATTAGAATACGCACTCATAGAAACACCATTATACGTTGCAGAATTATTTTCGACGGAAGCCATTGACGACCATAATGATCCTGTAAAAGAAAATAACTCTATCATATTATTAGTATGTATTTTTGATGGCTTATCCTGCATCACTACTGTAAGACGCATTTTAACTTTTTGCCATTCAGTATTATCTAACATACCAATATTACTATTTGTGCCTACTTGGAATTTGATATCACATGTACCAAAAGATGATTCATCAAATTTACCCATTGGAGTCTTATCAAAATATGATCCTTGTGGGGCAGATAAGAATTTACCATTAATCTTATAGCGTTTTCCATATCTCAAACCGGATAAACAATTAAATTGATCAGGTTTGAAATAATAATGTTCATTTCCGGGAGACCATTCAATATCATCAAAACTAGTAATTAAGAAAGATGTGCCTTTAAAATAATTATTAGTTCTTTTATTATCAATATTAACATTTACCAGTAATGAATCTAAATGCTGACCATATTCCGTATTATTTAAATTTAGTTTTGATCCACTTAATTCAACTAAATTATTATCTTTATCATGATATGATACATTAATTACCATATCTTCTTTCCCAGAATCTTTAATCTTATAAGCTTCAAGTCTTGGATTATATTTAATTTTTGGATCAAAAATATAATCAGAATTATTGCCAATAATATTATTAGCAACTTTATAACAAAATTGAGGCTTATTTTCAGCTAACCATTGATTAATTGTTTTTCCATGTAAAGCCTCTTTAGATAATGCTATAAGAATTTCATTTGATAATCCGCCAGTAAGAGTTCCATTGCCATAGCTTTCTAAATAATCAATGTCAGAATAATTTAATGCCGGAAGGCCATTGCAATATGTAATTTCCGTAGTATCTCTAGGGTAAGTTAAACCACGAATGCCATAAAAGCAAGTGTCCTCCGTAGTAGTCACAATAGAATCTGGTGTTACCGTTTCAGTTGTTGTAGATATATGTCTAATATCTTCTGTACCATCGCATTGTATTAACACATGAGAAAAAGAATATGATCCATTTATGCAATCATAAGTTCCTTCATATATTCCATCAGATTTTATTTGCTCTACATCTAAAACCTCGGATTCTATATCAACGGATCTCGCTGGTATTTCAGCTAATTTGTATTTAAGTTTTAACCCATCTCTACCAGAAAATTCAACAAACTTCTGATACTCTTCATAAGCATCGCTGGGGTGAAAATGAACTTTACCAGAAATAACGCTTTGATTACTTGAAGTATTTGCTTTAATAAATCTAGTTCCGACCTGGCGATATGTATTATCATGTTCAAATCCGAGGCCGGAAGGATCATGGAGAAAACTATCTTCGACAGTTAAGGGATATTCTTCCCCATTACCATCGATAAGCGCAAATTCACGCATAAACCAACCTCCATTTCTATAAGTAATAAGAGTGCCGAATATATAAAAACGGCACCCTTATTTTTTAAGTACTAAGTCCACCTAAATGGGCATTAACATAGCCGGCAATAATTTTGCCATCGAGATATACATTTCCGCCAGAGCGAACTACTTGGATTAGGCTCTGGTTTAAAGAAATAATACTATTAAGTTTGGAAGTATAATCAATTGGCTTATTTTTTGCTAAAGCCTGAGCAAAAGCAACATTTGAAGCAGAATCATTAGTGGCATTAACATTAATACTCCCCATGCTACCAGCATTATAGCCATTAACATTACTGAAATCTAAAACCGGAGTAATCCTTGGATGAAAATCTTCTTCTAATGTCTGGGCAATAATAGATCTGGCACTATTTATTGCTTTTATAATACCATCGGTGTAATTATTAGCAAACTGCTCACCCTCGGATCCTGCATTTATAGTCGCCTGGTGGATTACATCTAATAAATCAGTTACTAAAGTAACCGCTTCAGAATTCTTCTTAATTTTCTTTAAAGCTGTAGCAAATTCAGCAATTCCAACTGCTGCTTCTGCCCAACCGACTCCCTTAAGAGAACGAACGCTATTGCCTAATGCCTCTATACCCAAACTAGCATTGGTTAAATTATTTCCAAAGGTTCCAATAGAATCAGAAATGGCGGTTATTCCTTCTGCAATGCCCTTTCCGACAGAGGAAATAATATCGGTTATAGCACCCGCAATACCTTCGCCAAGAGTAGATACTGCCACTCCTAAAGCTTCCGCAATAGAAGTAATTATCTCGGCTATAGAATCGCCAACTGCAACAAGAGCTTCTCCAATACTAACTAGAAATTCTTTTATTCCTATTCCAATATTGTTTAAAGCCGATTCTATTGCGGCGCCAAGCAACTCAAGCCCCTTAGACAACAAGGGAAGAGTGATGGATGCTAATAAAACTGCTCCGGCTAAAATAATACAAGCTGCTGCTGCGACCAATAAAGCGGCAGCTCCAACAATAACAGCAGGAGCGGCCAAAGAAAGCAATAATAATGCTGCAGTTAATGCGATCAGTATTATCACCAACATAGCTATTCCGGATTGGGCATTCTCCATTCCGGCTATTGCGGCAAATGCAGCTATAGCTCCGGCTAAAACCAACAAAGCAGCCGAAACCACAAGCAACGATGCTGCTGCAACAATTATCATCGGACCCATCGCGGCTAAGACAATTAATGTAGTAACTACCGCTAATAAACCCGCAATCATTACTGCAAATCCTTCCCAAACGGATTCCATTTTGGCGACTAAAGCAAATAAAGCTATTGCTCCAGCAAGAACCGCCAAAGCAACTGAAAGAACAAGTAATGCGGCGGCGGCAATGAGAACCTTAGGAGACATTTTGCTCATGGCATATAATGCAACCGTAAGTATTAATAATGTCGCTGCTAAAACAATAACGCCTTTTTCAATTCCTTCCATTTTAGCAACAAGAGTAAATAATGCAACAACACCAGCTAATACGGCCAAAGCCACAGATAAAACCAATATCGCAGCTGCAACTAAAAGCATTGATGCGGCAATTTTTGCCATTTTGCTAGGATTAATCGCCTTGGATTTACTCATTTCGCTTAAAGCTAAGAACAAAACTGCTAAAACACCAGCAATTAAAAATATACCATTTGCAGCTTTTTCATAATCAACAAAACCCAAGATCAATAAAGAAGCTGCTAAAAGTAAGATAGCAGTAGCAATAGATTTTAACGAATCTATTTTGGCTTTGTTTTCAAAAGACTTTATGGCACTTGAAATACCATCAAACACGCCAATAATACTATCTTTTATATCGCCAAGACCGCCAAATAGACTCTTAATTTTTTTATATAACGCAATTGCGCCGCTTCCAAGAACAGCAGCTAAACCGCCGCTCAAAGCACCTTTAAAAACCTTACTCCAATCAATAGTCGAAATATAATCCCTTACTATTTGGAATTTTTCTTTTATCCAATCTATAATCTTACCAAAAGTATCAGAAAAAGAAACACCAGTAATTTTATCAACTATCCAATTAAATGCCTTGGATATAGCATCAAATATCGTCGTGATTCCAGACAGTTTGTCTTTAACTTGCCCCCAATTTATTTCGTTGATTTTGCTTACGATTTTATCAATAATAGAAGCAAGTTTATCGCAAATTTTTCTAAACCATTCGACTTTCGCACCAGTAGTGTCAATTTCTTTCTGAGAACCAAATACTTTAACAACTAAATCTCCGAGTACAGAAACTAATTCTTTTATTGAACCTCTCAAAGTATCGGTTGAATCCCATAAATTCTTAATCGTGTTTTTAATATACATTAAAACAGATGCTATGCCTTTTCCCGCATTTTCAAGCTTCTGGGCTTGTTCATCTGTTAATTTTAATCCCGCCGCTAGTTCTTCTATTTTAGTAATAAAACCTTCTATTTTTTCAGAAGTAATTTCTATAGGAGGAAATATTTTTTGAAAACCGGTTCGAATACTTTCTAAAATACCTCTCGAATCGTCTTTTCCATTAAAAAAGAAACCAAATATTTCGCTCATCGACGACGCAATTCTTCTAACCGCATCAGATTCGCCAATAAGCTCACTAATTTCTTCTAATTTTTCAAGCGGAGCTACTAAAGTATCATATAAAAAGTTTGCAAAATCGGTCCAAATATGCCGGGCCTTCTCATAATCGCCAAATATATTCTCAAAAATATTTAACCATTTAGTTGAGGCCGCATCCTTAGTGGCATCAATAGCGTCCTGGAATGTTTTTGCTTCCTGGGCAGCTTTGAAAGCTTCTCTACCAAATTTATTATCTTCAGAAGCAAGCTCATTAATAGATTTTGCAAATTCTTCAACCGGCATACCAGCTTTTTCTGCTGCTTCGGCCATTTCTTCAGTGGATAAAGTTCCTTCACTCTGGGCTTCAACTAACTGTAAAATATCAGTTGCAGTCATGCCAGTTGCTTCAGAAAATGTATACAACTGATCTGTAAATGCGCCATATTGGTCAAGAACACTAATTAAAACGTCTTTGTTAAACCAACCTTCAGATAAAGTCTGGCTAAAATTCTGAATATTAACTTCGGTTCCCTTTGTAGTTTTATAAATTGTATTACCCGCAGCATCAACAGACGTTTTTAATACTCCATTGGCCGCAGCTACTTCAAGAACTTTCTGCTTAAAACCTGCAGTAGCCATGTTGGCATTTTCAATTGACTTCCAGTCCATTAATTTAACTGAGCCAACGCCGATTGACTGAGCTAAATTATACATTGCTCTAGAAGCCGCTTGAGCATTTTGACCCGAAATAGCAGCCCAGTTAGCAATACCTTGCATTGCGGTAACTGCTTGGCTTAAAGGAATTTGGTTTGCAGTAAATTTACCAATATTATTAACCATATCAGTAAAATTATATGAAGTTTCATCAGTAAACCAGTTCAGTTTTTCCATCTGAGAGTTAACATAATCCATTTGAGAGCCTTCGTAAGTACTATCCATAGAACTTCCAGTATCATTTACGAGGGCCATAAACTCTTTTTGAGTCATGTTAAGCTCTTTTGCCGCTTTATTACTATTAATTATTCCGCTAGTATATCGCTGCCAGACATCTGAATATTTCTCTGCTTTATCTTCATCCATTCCTTCTGCAACCAAGGAATTAATTCTTGCAATGCTATTTGCATCTTTTTCCCAAGTCTCTGCTGTAGCTGCCATAATAGTTTGGACGGATGTAGTCTTGTCCGCATACTTGCTCCAACCAACCATGATTTGTTCAATGGAAAGAGCTTTAACCAAACGTTCTCCGGCATTGACTGCTTTATTAACAATGTTTTGTAAAGCAGTTACTCCGATCATCCCCATAATACTAAATTTACTAGAAATGGTCTCAACCGCGGAAGCTATTCCAGATAAATTAAAACGATCAGAATAATTTTCAATCGTTTGCATGCTTTTAGCAGCATTAGGGAGTTTTAGTGAATCATTTAACTGGTCAAGAGATCCTATACTTTGGCTTATGTTTTTTTCAAACCTCGCGTTGTCAAATTGCATTTCAACAACTCTCTGGTCTACGGATTGACTCATAACCTAGTCACCTCCCTCCAAGCTTCTTCTGCTAATTCCTTAAACACAGGTTCTAATGATGGGTTTATGTAATCAACTCCAGAGACATAACCACCATTTCCAGTGCCATGCCCGAATTGAATTATTGCGGCAATGTTAACCCCATCATTAACATTACTATTACTCCATACTATATTATAACCTCCTCCTGTTTTTTCTATTTCATAAAACCAAGAGGAAGAAGTTTTTCCAGTATTAATGGGAGTTGCCGCGGAAAGAGCAGCAACCCCCTTTTCTCCATACTTAGCAAGTACTTCTTCAACTTCAAAATCAAGCATTCGTTTGAAAAAACGTTCAGTTTTTTCAAAATTACCTCTATGCTTAATAACTATGATAGCCATAAAAATATCACCCAGAAGTATGCAGCGCTTTTCTACGAGCGGCATTTAAAGCCGCATTTCTAGACATAATTTCTTTTTTGCCCATCTTTTTGGGCGGTTTATTTTTAATATTACAAACCTTTATTAATGTGAGCAATCTATTTAAATGCCATTTTTGGCATTCAAAAGGTATTTGCAACGCGACCATCCAATAATAAATGATCTCCGAAGTAATAATTTCTCTATTCGGAGGATCTTTATGGCTAATCGTGGTCGCAGTCATTGGATCTTCAATGTACTTATTGACCTGGTTTATCATTCCAGATGAAATATAGTCATACACAATGGGGTCAACAGTATTAACCGTCATGCAACGTATATAATCTATTGTTTCCTCGTGTGTTTTATCTTCTCTACTTAAAAATGGCTTATGCCACCTAGATTCCCATTTAGAAATAGAAACTAAAGAGTGCTCTAATACTATTTTTTGTTCTTTAATATAACGAAATTCATTATTAATTTCATCATAAAGCTCAGTTTCGGGAATAATTAATGTAAGCACTTTTCAGTTCCTCACTTTTTTACTTCTTCTGTGAAACAGGGTCCATCTTAGGAAGAACCCCATTAACAAAATCAGAAGCAAATTGATCATCGGTAGCAAGTTTCATATAAAGAATGCTATATGCCTCGGTTTCACTAAATGCTTTGCTGAGTTCGGGACTCTTAATGAATCGACGTCCATCAGAAGATACTTCGCCATAAGACTCAAGTAAAAACTGCTTAAAATATTCAACGATCTTCTCAGAATCCTTAGCATCAACAATTTTTCTAAGAAACTCTGCATAACCGCCTCCTGCATATTTCATCTGCTTCTCAGCGCATTCGGCCTTAGACAGATGAAACCGAAAATCTTCGGTTCTTTCTTCTCCGAAAAAGTCGGTATAAGTAATGGTTTCTTTCCACATATGCGTGGTCTCCTTTCAAAAAATAAAAATAGGAGCTGCCAGCCTTACTGAATACAGCTCCTAAAAAATTGATTAGGTATTAGCAGTACGCTCGTAATAAGTAGTTCCGGTAACAACCTCGTTATCCGTAGCAAGAATAAAATCGTTTCCGCTACGAACATACCAACCCTCAGAAGCAGGGTTCTCAGTGCCAACCGGAGAAACCGCAGTGTAAGTGTAAGTAACCGCGGAAGCGCCAAAGTGAGCAAGAACCGCGGCCGGAAGAGGAAGATACGGATTACTATTGGCAGAACCGTAAATAATATCCTCAAACGAACTCAGAAGCGCGGCATCAACCTTGGTCGAATCAATCTCCATGTGAGCAAACGGCTTATAGGCAACACCGCCAACCGTTCCAACCTCAGTAGGAATGGTGTCAATCTCCCAGCTAAAGGTAATCGCCTCAGGACTATCGTTAATAGTGCTATAAGACTTCTCGGAAGGAGCGGCAGTAGCGTTCCAAATGAGATGAATAATATAACCGTAAGCGTCATATTCAGAGTCATTACCCTTGGTGCTAACAAAGCTAAAGCCAAACGGCTTACGAGTCTGCTGACCAATCTTGACTCCGGGAACAACCCAAGCCGAACCATCGCACTCGGCGAACTCGTCGGGATAGGTATAAGCTTCAATCGTACCCTTGAAATTTTCAGTGGAACGAAGGCTGAGATACTTCATATCATCAGCATAAATATCATTCGCTTCTCCACCATCCGGGGAAGCACTAAAAGAAGTGAGACCGTTCCAAGCAACGCCTCTCGGATACGCACCACTAACCTGAGGATAAAGAACTCCCTTCTTAGTACCGGTTTCGTAAAGACGTTCGCCAACGGCATCCCATACAATTTTACTCATGATGGTTTCCTCCGTTAGTAATAAATTCTAAAAATATCATGATGCAAATTGTCGGCCGTATATGTTCTAACATGCCGACAATATGAAAATTCATGAAGTATCGTGAGCGGAATAGTAGAATCCGGGTCACGAGTTATGAAAGTTACGTCATAGCCTGTATAATCTCTATACTGCATTTCATCGGCACGAATGTCATTTCTGTCCGAAATGCTATAAACTATGGCGTCGTATTTAATTTTCAAAGATGCTGGAGGCTGGAAATAAACATTTCTAGTTCCGAGGATTTTGCATAACTTCTCATGAAGTTGCAGCCGTCTCGCCATTATAAACACCCCCAACATATAAAATAAGTCGAGGGTACTGAACTTCAATCGTTGAGATTTTCCATACAGTACCCATCCACTTGACGTATTTTATGGAGTGAAAATGCTCCATGGCAAACGGATCCGAAATAATAGAAAGTTTATTATTAACATCAATGTTGTCATTAATACTTTCACCAGGAGAAGTTTTTCGATAATTCTGAAGAACATCTCCTGAATAATATCGTTCAACTATAGTGTCTTTCCAAACGCCAGTCCCGACTTTTTCAGTTGTGCCAGCAACTGGACCAGGAACTTCGATAGTTTCCTCTTCGGTTATTCCATAACCTATAGCTCCATAAAACTTAGCCATTAAGCACTTTCACTTCCATTTTGAATTAATCAGTCGCCAGGATTAGGCTCAACGTTGTCGTTCTTGTGCTTCGTGTTGTAGAACACGTCGGTACCATCACTAGCAGCGGAATAGCTATCCCAAATAGCAATGGCAGAATACGGAACGGTCAGAGCGCCAGAGCAACGAGTCTCAATCAGGTACTTCATCTGGTTGACATCGATGTCAAAGTCATCGAACATGTTAACGGCACCGCCCTTATCAGCACCAAAGTTATAGTCGGCCATGTTAACAATAATGCCGAGCAGGTTCGCATTACCAACAGCAAAGTCCTCCATCACAGGAACAGTGATGATCTCCTTAACACGCAGCTTTCTAGCCAGAGCGGCCTCGTCAGCGTACAACGGATGACCAATCTGGTCCTCGAGAAGCAGCATGGTGGTCAGCATGTCCTCGGTGGTAAACAGCGTGGGGCTGCCAGAACCACGATAATCCTTACGAGCACGAATAGCCTTACGAATAAACGCCTTGGCGATATCATCCTCAGTCGGGGTGCCAGAAAGATTCAGACCAACCTTAATAGTAAACAGATCAGCGTCATTGTAGATAGGACGAATGTGATCCTCGGAAATCTTGTCGTCATCGGAATTAAGACGACCATCGCCAATCAGAGCGGCGCGAGCAAGTTCCTCGTCAAGCTGACCACGCATCTCAGACTTGATCCACGCAACGACATCAAAATCGGTAATATCGATAACGTCATCGCGGTCCATCTTCTGCTTCTTATAAACGGTCTGGGGCGTAGTGCTACGCTTCAGCAGCGAGAACACCTGCTCCTTCTTGGTATGGGCCTTAATGTAGCCCTTCGCACGAGCCTCATCTTCGGTCAGATTCGCAAAGACCGACTTAATGCGAGCAAACGGACTATGATGCGCACCATTCAGAACCTTATAGACCCAGCTAGTATCGCGCTTAATCCAAGCGGGAGGATTATTCAGGGCACGAGCTTCGGGGAACAGGAAACTGGGATCATCAACCATATACTGCTGGTTGCCATTAGAAAGAATAACGTCACCAGCCAGATCATCGTGAGACAGGGAATTGCTCTCGACATAAGACTCGACAGCAGCCTTCATGGAACCACCATTGGTCTTCGCATCCCTAACAATCTGCATAAAATCATCGTGGCTCAGAAAATTCTTAGAGCCAGCGTCGGTATCAAAAACATTGTGCTTCATATCTTCATCTTCTCCTTCGTCGTCGGACTCGTCTCCGCCATTCTTGGCATCTTCAAGAGCCTGACCGATCATAAAATAAACAACTTTCTTCTGCTCTTCAGTGAGCTCGTCAAACATATCCTTGACGGTCTTTTCATTATTAGTAGCCACTTTCTTAGCTCCTTCTTCTTTTTCTTCTTCGTCAGCCTCTTCTTCGGCATGACATAAATCAATATCCTCGCCAGTAAAAATCGTGGCCTCATCTTCAATGAAGTCATACCCATCAGAGCCATCGGAATGAGCCATAGCAACATTCTGAATGAAGGCACCGGGATTTGCTCCGGCAAGAACAACACTTACTTCCTTAATTGCTCCATGGAGAACATCTCCACCATGCTGCTTAAGACCATTGGCATAAATGGAAAGCGCAGTAACGTCCCCATGCTGGACCAGCTCCTTGACATGACGGCCCATTTCAGTGTTGTTAAATGTGCAATAAGCATAGACACCCTCATCTCGATTTTCGAGGAGAGCATGCCCTAACACATTAACCGGGTCATCATGACGATGCTGCCAAACAAGCGGAACCGTCTGGCCATCATTGTCCTTAAACGCATCCTTACGAATGGTTCTACCATCGGAACATTTAAGATCATTCTTAGTGGCCCAGCCACTAAAATCATACTTCAGTTCCATTTTGATTATTCTCCTTCAAACTATCATCGCCCACATTGGCCTTTTCATCAGATGGAGACTGGTTGAGATTCTTATTTCTAAGTTCATCAGCCGCAGGATCTTTAGAAGGTTTAAATCCGACAATTGCTCGAATCTCGTTAGAAGAAAGTATCTCATTTCTTGTAAACTTATCGGCAATATCCGCGATTTGCGAAATCGGAACCAACTTGAATGGGTCTTGAAAGTACTTGATAGACTGACCTTGCGTTCTGGCAGTCTTTGTAAGAAATACCCGCTGCATTGCTTCCACTAATGCGGTAAGAATTACAGCTACAATTCGGTTATTGTAGTTTAACATTGTTGTTTCGTTCGCTGTACCATTTAAGATCTCATTCGTAATACCGAGCTGGCTCATTAATGTCTCAGTTAAGTATTCGACTTGCTTCATTAAATTGTTATCGATCGAACGATTCAACTGTGTAACTCTTTCGGTTGCATCAGTATAAGCTATGCCATATTTAGAATTTGCAAGCTGAACTTCTATGTCTTTACGACGCATTTCAGCCTGCTGTTTACGGGCTTCGGTTTTAATAACATAGGGAAGCTGAATAATAAGATCCAACTTTCCAGCGCCACTCTGCTCGTCAATGGCATCAAGAATATTTAACTTTCTTATAAGCCTCTGAAGAGTGGAGTTTGGCTCATTCATGATAGAATAAAACGGGTTTTCGACGATTGAGACCATCTTCTTTGGGAGAACAATCTCTTGTCTACGACCCGTGTTTTCATTATAGATTTCAACCCTTACGTATTTCGGCATCCATTCTTTAATTTTACCGGTACGCATGCTTAAAATATCGTAAGCGTTTGAGGATTTAGGATCAACCGTTGTGTCAACCGGGACAAGAGCTACAACGCCCTCGTCAAACATTGACATGACCGCATCCTGGATAAAAGCTCGACCCGTCTGGTCAATATTTGCTTCGACGGAAAGGCAATTATTTAATCCGTCGTTAATGGTCTCTAAATATCGACCATTTTCGTCAAGCCGAACATGCCGAATATCAACAGCGGCGACATCCGTGGAAATTCTATTGTATATAGAATTGACTATAGAACGCTCGTTCCTTAACGACATTCTCGCTCGACTTTGATTAATATATGATCCGCCATAGCTAATATTATAGTTAGTTGAAGGCGTGGGATCTTTATTATTAAAGGCGTTCCAAGCATGTTGGAGTCTTTCAGTTAATTTGGACATAGGCTAAAGGCTCCTTATTTATTTTTTGCTACGTCATCAGCGGCGGCCTCAAAAGCATATGATAATGTAGAAACGGGAACTCCAGATCTAGTTAATTGATTAAAAGATTTAATTGCTCTTTTATAATCATCCGTTTGTTTAAAAGCTTTGTCTTTATCCGCTTCATCGGCTTTTTTTAACATACGTTCTTTAGCCTGCTTATTTGCATTCGCCATCGTCTTATTGCCATGTTTCGAATAATACTTTTCGTTAACATCGTAAACTTTTGCTAAAGCCCTGCGCGCATTTCCCCCGGCGGATCGAACAGGCTTATAATTCTCTCCTCCGCCATTACCAAAATAGCGTTTCTTTCCAGCTTCATTAAAAGTGCCATCTTCATTCTGCCAATGACGTACGCCCCATTTTTGTCCTTTAACCCCATGATGAGCTAAAGTATTAGTCGGGGCCCAAAAAGAAGTTCCATAATATTCCATTTTGAATTTTTTCACCTCTTTTACTCAAAAGCGTCCTTATTAGCTTTATAAGCCACATAAGCATCTAACATAGCGGCCACATTATCAATCTTTTCCTGGCGACGCTTTTTAAGTAACTTCCTATTTCCATTAGTATCCTCAAGGGTAATGCAGTTACCCATTGTGAAAGTCATGAGCTCCTGATCAAAAATCAAAGCTCTCTGCTCAGCATAAAGTTTAAGTTCCCCAAGAGGCACCGACTCAGTCTTTGCCCCCTGAGGAACTTTTTCTATGCCATAAGGACCATTTTCTGTTTCCCATCTTTCAATAAATTCTCTAGCATTGTAAGGGTCGAATCCGAAACAACGCACATCATACCCAGTATCGATAATAAACTGATCCAAATCGTCATACACGGTCATCATATCAAGAACCGTGCAATCAAGCACAATCAAACTTCCTTCATTAATGAAATCATTGTACTTAATTCGCATAGCCATTGGAAGTTTGTTAAGCGTTACTGAAGAAATGTAGCTTCGAACTTTAACTCCAAAACAGTCATTCCGTAAAGGAAATAAAAACGTAAATGCGCAAAAGTCGTCCCCCTGAGAAAGGTCCGCACCTAATGCACAAGGCATTTGCCAGAAGTCTCTTCTTCGATGCGGAAGAGTCTCCTCATATGTAAAGAAGTACGTGTAGCCTTCCATGGGGAGATTGAACCGCTTCGCTAAAATATCGTTTCTTGCAGCTGGAGCTTTTTCAGCTCTTTCTACATCTAATTGGTATGTTTCGTACGTAACAGTTTTTCCTAAATTAGGATTAGCCTTAAGCCAAGTCGCAGGATTTGCTACTTCCTTAATATCATCTAATTTGTAATACCAAATCGAGACATGAGGATTAATGTAATCGCCCTTAAGTATGTCCATAAGTTCCATTTTGATTGTATCACCGGAACTATTTCGGACTGTACCTTCTGAACTTGTCGCAAGAATAAGATAGTCATCGAGCTTCGATGCACCTTGCTCTATTGCACCTATAACATCCTCTCGAATATCGCCAGAAAGCCATTCATCAACAGTTGCCACTTTGCACCTAAGACCCTGAAGCTTATCTATGCTCATTGGGCGTATCTCGAGAAGAGATCCTGTAAGAAAATTCTCAATTCCTTTCTTAGTGGATGCAAGCTTAACTCGATTAGCTTTCGATCCGGTAGTGTTCTGAATAGAACCTTCGGTCAAAAACTTAAACAAAGGACCACGAGCTCTAGTTATGGAGGTTCTGATAGGAGACAAAACCTCTTCAGCCTGCTTCATCGTCGGGGCAGTTGTTATTTGATGGGTAGTAGACGGATCAATATTTAAAAAATAGCTCTGAATACAGCTATCGTACATTGACTTGGCCGCGCCTCGGGTTATGATCAAATACTGTTTATTAACTAATCGCTTTTTTATTCGCTTAGTAACGTACCGACCACCATGATTATCGGGGCTCGGCTCATAAACCGAACGCTCTACGAAATAGTACCATCCGAATATTTGTTCGGCCCATAACTTAAATGTATCAAGAAGATTAAGATCTGAACCATCGGTTAAAGTTAACTCATTTTCACAATACCGAACAAAACCTTCTACGGCTTCATCATCATAGTAAAAAGACGGGTTTGCAATAAGATCGTCGATCCGGTTCATCTCCATAGAGATTTCTCTGCAAACAGGTATTTCACCTCTAATTACAGCATCTCTAAACTGCCCGTAATAAATCGGGACTGCTGTATTTGATAAAGCCATTTTGAATTATCCTTTTATCTAAATATTACCTTTTACTTGCTCCGGAAATGGCTTCCTCATAACTAGTAATCGACATACCCATTTTTCCAGAACCTTTATTTACTGCAACCGCCATTTTGCTAGGAATAGATTCACGATCGGGAGCTTCACAAACAAATAGAAATACGTTAGGGGTTTCTTTAACTTTCTTAATGCCATACCCCTTAAATTTACTTCTAACAATCTCAATTGCTTTTTTCTGGTCAATCATAATTAATCTTTCCTTTCTTCAACAGCGTCTTTAATCAAATCCCAATTAACTTCTCTATTGTCAGTTCGAATATACTCGTATGTATATCTACTATACTTATTAATGCAGCTTTCACTTAAACTATTATACTTAGTATTAGACTGGCAATCTCTAATTATGACTCGGCCGTCGTTCTTTTCCCATACCATACAATGAAGAGAATCAAACATTCCGGCACCAGTCATTGTAAATCCTCTGGCACCATCGGGTTCATTTCTTAAAGAATCAACAAGTTTATTATAGCTATTAAGCTTCTTAATCTCTTTCTTATCAATTCCATAATAAGCAGCTATGTCTTTTGATTTTCTTCCTTGCTCGGTTTCTCTCGCTTTAACATCATAGCCACGTCTACGTAAATCATAAGTTGCAGAGCAAAGAGCGCAATTCATATGAGTTCCTAAATTATCAGGATCGGAATATCCCTTATTAACTTCGGCCATGTCCTGGTCTTCAGTGTGTTTGCCTTTGATCTTCTTCCGAATATCGCCGACATCAGAATTCATATGCTCTTTCTTATCTTTACTGTAAATAACTTCTTGAGCTATTCTTACTGCCGCCATTGCGGTAACAAAAAGCGCAGCTTCTGTGAGATAATATGCGGTAATTGGATCCATTCCAACTTTGTCATTTTTTCCATATTTTTTTAATAGCTTTTTGGCATACGATTCTCCGCTTCCGCTAGATCTTCCAGAAGAAGCTTTTTTCTCTGCCGCAGAATGATCAGACGGCTTTAAAGGGTAGGGGGGACCATTTCGTACGCCCCACTTCTGACCACTGATGCCATGGTGGGATAAATAATTAAGATCTATATCGGAATGCGTAACATCATGGACATTCTTAATAATAATCGACAGTGACGCGCCAATAGCGGCAACCGCGCCGATTGTCTCAAGCACATCTTTGGCCGTTATTTTTCCTTGCTCTAACTCTTCGTCCTTTAATCTATCGTATTGCTTTTCCAAATTAAGGCGATCAATTCTTTTTCGAAGTTCGGCATCACTTAACTTCTTTGATTCTTTAGGCTTAGATGCATTTTTCTTTTTCTGTACAACGCGATCTATTTTGACCGCCTCATCAGAAATTTTGCTAAGCTCTTTAAACGACTGCTCTGCCGGAGACTGAGGCGGTTTATCTTTTCCACTCTTAATATTAGGAGTAAAGGCTTTTTCCGCCATTTTTTTGCTTTTAGATTTATTACTTTCTGCGGCTTCTCCAACCATTTTGCCGCCCTTACCACTAATTCGTCCTCGAACAGAATAAGGCTGGTAACGACGAACTCCCCATTTCTGGCCTAAAACACCATAATGAGCTAAATAATTCTCGTACATAGTACGTAGCCTCCATTACTTTTCTTTATAGAGACTTATCATTCCTTTTACTGATGCCGCTCGGTTAATATGCTTTTTGTGAAGAATATCGTATAGCTTAAGCATCACTTCGGGAGGATCTCCTTCTTTTTTTCTATAATCGGTAATAATTGCTACTACCTGATCATGTAAAATATTCATGTGGCCCATTTCCTCATTAGCCAATTTATAAAAAGTTTCAGCTAATACGGGGCGCTCATCCTTCCACTCTAATGCACATCTAGCATATTTCTCCGCGTCATTCATTTCTTCTTCGATCATATCTGAAAGTTTCTGAATAATAATCATTTTGAATGTTCCTCCAATAAATCAAGAGAGAGGCCCATAAGGACCTCCCCCTTGACCATTAAGTGTTTACGCAGCAGTAGCCGCCTGAGTGCCGCTCGGAGTCCAAGCGACAAACCGACCAAGCTGACTGAGGATATACTGACTCTGATTAGCATTAGAAATGTTATTCTGAGCCGCGACCAAAGCTGCCTGAGCATCGTCAAGACGATTCTGAAGCATCTGGGTCTTAATCTCACAGCAGCACTGATCCATATGATACCCAAGCTGATCAATCTTCTGGCCAAGCTGATTGAACCCCTGAATAGCATTAATAAGATTCGTGTTATTCTGCTGAATGAGAGTGTTAGTCTGCGAACTAACGAGTTGAGCAGTCTCGTAGTTATTATTTGCAGACTGGATGGAAAGCTGCTGGAGCTGATTCATAATATTCTGCGAACTGAGCTGGTCAGTAAGCTGAGCATTAGTAACGTAATCTCCACGATTACCGCCACCAAAGCCGAAGTTACCACCGGCAAGAATCAGTAAAGCAAAAATCCAAAAGAAAGCTCCACCACCACTGAGCATTCCGTCGTGGCCGTCCATTAAGGCCACTTCCGCGGGAGACATAGTATCCGCCATAATCGAATACCTCCAAATGAAAATATTTATATAAATCCGGCCGGAATTTATATATCACTTAATTAGTGAAAACAAAGACATAAGTCTTTTCATCTGAGGATTTTGATTAAGGACGTTCATTGCGGCACCCTTCATGTCGCTCATAGAAGTTATCTGCTTTAAAGCGACGTCGGGATCCAGCCCTTTTTCCTTCGCCAGTAAATAAAAAGCGGCCTTGGCATCTCCTCCAGACCGTCTTAAAGCATCTTCTACAACATCCGCAGAATTATCATTCTTCTTCGGAAATGTTGTTGTACTGCTTTCTGGTGTTGGGATCGGACTTGAAGTTGTTTTTGGACCGAACAAACTGCCCATTGTTTAATAAATCCTCCTTTAATTTATTTGCAAAAGATTCCATACTCTCTTTAAACTCCTGAACAGTTAAGTACTGAGGCTCCGGAGGTTCTTCAACCTCAGCATATGAACAGGTCTTAAAGCAAATATCGTTTCCATTTGCATCGGTTTCCCTGTAATAGAAAACAGGCTGATCCTCGTCAAACAACGCTCCTCTAAAATTAGGAGGAAGCTTGTAATTCTTGGCCGCCTCTTTTCCTTTTACGATTATCGAATTCGCAGGTCCTGTTTGGAATCCTTGCGGAATCGTAATCTGCGGTATGACCACCTGCTGATTCGGTATCAACGGAGTGGGTGTACTATTAATTGTATTCCCGGTAAACATTGCGCGTTCTCCTTTCAAATAACATTACGGTGTTTCTGCGTCTATATGGCATCGCCACTCGAATTCTTTGATTAAGTCTTGATAAGAAGACAAAACAAATGAACTGGAAGGCGGATCAAATAAGAGTTTTACTTTTGCGAACACATAACTCTTTACGGTTTCTATCTGATTGTCCTGAATGAAGTCCCCCCACTCCGAAGAAGAATCGGAAATTGTAAACGGAGCATCTTTTGGACCAACGCCAAGCTGAAAAAGTATTCCGAATACCGAGTTAATAAATAAAATCAACTCAGGATCGAAATGTGTATACGATTCTTCTATCCCAAGCATTTTCTTGATAGAAGTAAGGATGCTATTCATTTTGAATTACCTCCAAGGGCAAGTATCAAACGGTACTCGTTCAATCGGCTTTATTGTTTTTAGTAAAGACTCATCGCTATAAGTTATGGCCCTATGCGTAGAATCTGATGTAGTAATTAAATTCTCTAAATCCAATAAAGAGCTTGCTCGATACTTAATGTCATCTATGGTAATTGGATTCATGTGGTGAACCACTATCATTTCACCATGAATCTCTCGATCGGGCCATGCAAGATCACATCCGCAATCCCTAATAATTGCGTCGCGTCTAGCTTTTCTCCATTCAGGAGTTCTATAAAACACTTGGTTCAACCATCGATCGAAACCAAATGTGTCTTTCCCGACGTTTCCTTTCAACTGAAGGTATCGAAACCGTTCTTCAAAAGAAGGAATTGAAATTAATTCAGTATAAGTCCTGAACATAATCGTCACCATCAAGAGAAGGTCGATAAGACTTAAACGCATTAATTGCATTAGCATACAATTCTTCAACTTTCTTCGCAGATTGAAGTGCTTCCGTCTTAGCAGTCATTAACTCGTTCTTCTTTTCCATTAACTCAAGCTCTTTTCGCTCTTTCATGGATCCAAGACGTAAAAAATGAACGACTTCCTGTGAAGTAGCCGTTCCATTTCTCAATCTTTCTTCCGCTACATCATATGCTAAAGCAATCAATTGGTTTTCTCGTGCTTCGGGAGAAGTTCCAGGACGAATTTTCTTTTTCGGAGGGGAAGTTCCATTTGCCTTTATTCTCCCCATTGTATAGTTCACCCCTAATCCAAGGCAGATTAAATATAGTTTTGAAATGTTTTTAGATACTTTTTAAAGAAGCCTAGGGGCAAGAAATATAGAAAGGAGGTGAAACCCTTGAAAGGAGCGAACCAGCAATGAACCAGGAGGCGTAAAACCCGAAAAATTCACAACAATGTGATAGAAGACCCTAGGCCCCTTTAAAAAGTATCTAAAAAATATCCCCCCGGAGAATTTTTGAGGAGGGC
>JAEEGL016948524.1_pt1 | contig 44778 bp, 31 predicted proteins | sample 9134231 | NCBI WGS metagenome assembly JAEEGL01 (sample SAMN16246548, study PRJNA631951) | gut metagenome | biome: gut microbiome; feature: rumen; material: fiber-attached | host: Bos | place: Iran: Karaj | collected 2018-10 | reverse complement strand
TCAAAGCAAGCTTCGATCATGCTGCCCCTCGACTTGCATGTGTTAAGCCTGTAGCTAGCGTTCATCCTGAGCCAGGATCAAACTCTTCATTGTACTATCTTTTCTTTTCCTTAATCTTATTAAAGAAAAACGACGCACACCAAAGGCATCCCGGCATTCGCTATCCTCATGGAATCGACGGTTCGATTCTCATTTCTTGTACTACTTTTCTTGTCTATGGAATTCTGTCAAAGAACTATCATTTTCGCATTCGAAAAACGCTTTATTTCTCGTTTGCGGGTGCAAAGGTACGACTAATTTTTGAACCGACAAAATTATTTAGCTATTTTTTTGATATTTTTTCTTTTTTTTATTTGCCGTCTTGTGCAACTCGATGGCTTATATTATCTTTGTATGAGTATGCGCGTGTATCACGCATATATTATTGTACACGCGCGCACAAGTAGAATTGTCTCAAACTAAAAAAACAATAAAATTTCAACATTATGAAATCATTTTTCAAGTACACACTGGCCAGTTTGTTGGCATTATTCCTCTTTTCGATAATCTGTACGATTATCTTCATGGTGTCTATTGCCGGTATGGTGGCAAATGAAGGCATGACAACTTCAGTCAAGGAAAACACCATCCTGCGCATCAATCTCAATGGCGTATTGCCAGAACAAACCGAGGATACACCTTTTGCTTCCCTGATGAACAACGGGAAAGAGGGCGTGCCAGGACTGCAAACACTGGTTGAAGCCATAGAAAAAGCCAAAGAGAACAAACACGTGAAGGGTATTTACCTGGAAGATGTTACATTATCCGGTACGCCAGCAACCATACAGGAACTGCGCCAGGCCCTTGTAGACTTCAAGAAAAGCGGTAAATTTATCATTGCCTACAGTGACACCTATAGCCAGTCTGGCTACTACATAAGTTCGGTGGCAGACAAAATCATGCTGAATCCCGAAGGTATGGTGGATTGGCACGGCCTCGCTTCAGAGCCTATGTTCTACAAGGATGCTATGGCCAAGGTGGGCGTAAAGATGCAGGTGTTCAAGGTCGGCACTTTCAAGAGTGCTGTAGAGCCGTTTACAAATTCGGAGATGAGCGAGGCAAACCGTGAACAGGTGACCTCATTCCTGACGAGCATCTGGCAGAACATGTTGAAGGATGTTGCCGCTTCGCGCAAAATCGATACAGAGAAACTGAATACACTCGCAGACGAATATGTTGCATTGCACCCCGCATCTTACATGATGGAAAGCAAGTTGGTGGACACATTGGTTTACATCGATGGCGCCAAGGAATGCTTAAAGAAGGCCATGGAACTGGGTGAGGACGAGAGTCTGTGCTTTATTTCACCTAAGGAAATGGCAAAGGCTGAGATTCCTGATTATAAGGAACAAGATGACAAAGTGGCTGTGTACTACGCTGTGGGCGACATCGTGCAGACTGCCGGAGGCGTTTCACCAATGAGTGCAGGGAACGGCCCTCAAATTGTGGGCGAGAAAGTTATTGACGACCTGCGTGCCTTGCGTGAGGATAAGGACGTGAAGGCTGTGGTGCTGCGTGTCAACTCCGGAGGTGGTTCGGCATACGCCAGTGAACAAATCTGGCGCGAGGTTGAGCTGCTGAAGGCAGAGAAACCCGTTATTGTTTCTATGGGCGGTCTGGCAGCTTCTGGAGGTTACTACATCTCAAGTGGCGCCAATAAGATATTTGCAGAACCAACCACACTAACGGGTAGCATTGGCATATTCGGCATGTTCCCCGACATGAGCGAACTCCTCACCCAGAAAGTAGGTGTGAAATTTGATGTAGTAAAGACCAACGCGTTAAGCGACATGGGTACAATGTCCCGACCGATGAATGCAGAAGAAGGTGCGCTGATGCAAGCCATGATAGAGCGCGGCTATGAAACATTCACTGGTCGCGTGGCCATGGGTAGAAAGATGGCTATCGAGAAAGTGAAGGAAATTGCTGAAGGTCGTGTATGGACTGGCGAACAAGCCAAGGAACTGGGTTTAGTAGACCAACTCGGGAATCTGGATGCTGCTATTAAGGCTGCTGCAAAAATGGCGAAGCTGGAAAACTACAACCGTGTGAACTACCCCGCTCCTGCCCCATGGTACGAATCTTTGCTCAACGAAAAGAAGTCGGGATATATGGAGGCTGAGCTGCGTGAAACACTGGGTGAATACTTCACCACCTTCTCGCTACTGCGCACCCTCAAGAATCAAGACCGCATTCAGATGCGCATGCCATTCGACCCAAACATTCATTAAAGACGTCTAGTTAAAAGTTATCTGACAAGATGGAAGGTGACCTGATACGCATCAACAAGTGGCTGTTGCCACTGAGTTGGCTCTACGGACTGGGAGTTAGCATACGCAACACCTTGTTTGACATGGGGATACTCGAGTCAAAGAATTATCAGGTTCCCGTCATTTGTGTAGGCAACTTAACTGTTGGAGGTACAGGTAAAACGCCACACACGGAATATCTCGTACAGTTATTACGGCGTCGCTACAAAGTGGCAATTCTCAGCCGCGGATATAAGCGCAAGAAAAAAGGCTATATTCTAGCCACCGATAAAAGCACTGTGGAGGACATAGGTGATGAGCCTTGGCAGATGAAACAGAAGTTCGACAATGTGTATGTGGCCGTGGACAAGAATCGTCGCCGAGGCATAGAACGACTTTGCACTGACCCAGAAACGCGTGATGTGGAAGTCATACTACTTGATGATGCCTTCCAACATCGGCATGTAAAACCAGGTGTAAACATTTTGCTCATCGACTACCATCGCATGGTAACGGAGGATTGTCTGTTGCCCGCAGGCCGACTACGTGAACCGAAGGAAGGTATTAGCCGAGCAAATATTGTTGTCGTGACGAAATGTCCCCACGATATCAAACCCATGGGATTCCGCGTTGTACAAAAAGCGCTTAAACTGAGACCCTATCAGGAACTTTTCTTTAGTACAATAAAATATGGGCTTTTGTGGGGGTTGTTCCACGATGAAGAGCGTTCTTTGAACTCTATCAAGTCTGAGGAATCAGTACTATTGCTTACCTGCATTGCATCGCCCGAACAAATGCAGTATGATTTAAAACCATATTGCTCGCGGATTACTCCTTTGGCCTATCCCGACCATCACCAGTTTTCCGAAAACGATATCGCAGAAATCAACCGGACCTTTGATGCCATGCCATCGCCCAAACTCATCATCACTACGGAAAAGGATGCAACACGCTTGCTGACTGTTGGTGGATTAAATAGTGAGGTAAAAAATAGTCTCTTCGTATTGCCCATTCGTGTTCATATCATGCGCAATGAAGAGCAAAACTTTAACGAAAAAATAACTGGCTATGTACTCAAAAATTCAAGAAACAGCATCTTGGCTAAAGGCCAAAATGACTACTAGCCCCACTACTGCCATCATATTAGGCACTGGTTTGGGCAGACTGACAGATGAAATAGAGATCACACAGACTTTCCCCTATACCGAGATCCCCAATTTTCCCCAGTCCACTGTTGAGGGACACAACGGAATGTTAATATTCGGGAAGTTAGGAGGTAAAGATGTATTGGCCATGCAGGGACGTTTCCACTACTATGAAGGATATCCCATGAAAGAGGTCACTTTTGCTGTTCGTGTCATGTACGAGTTGGGCATTAAAACACTTTACGTAAGTAACGCAAGCGGTGGTACCAATCCTCAGTTCAGTGTGGGTGACATCATGATAATAACCGATCACATCAACTACTTCCCCGAACATCCTCTGCGCGGAAAGAATTTCCCCACAGGCCCACGATTCCCGGATATGCACGAGACATATGACAAGCAATTAATCGCACTAGCAGACGAGATTGCGAAGGAGAAAGGAATCAAGGTGCAACATGGCGTTTACTTGGGCACACAAGGACCAACCTTTGAAACACCTGCGGAATATCGCATGTTTGCCCGTTGGGGGGCAGACGCTGTTGGCATGAGCACCGTGCCTGAGGTTATTGTAGCCCATCATTGCGGCATCAAGGTATTTGGCATTAGCATCATCACAGACCTCGGTGGTTTTGACAACCCTGTAGAGGTTAGTCACGAAGAGGTGCAACGCGCAGCCAACGAGGTGCAGCCCAAGATGGCAGAGATTATGAGGGAAATGATCAGAAGAAGTTAAAAGTGGAAATAGCAGAACTGGGTGAGTTTGGCCTGATAAGGCAACTAACCAAAGACATAAAGCCCGAGAACGGGAGTACCGAAAAGGGCGTAGGAGATGATTGTGCCGTACTAAACTATGGTGGAGAACGCCGCGTTCTCGTGACCACTGATATGCTCATGGAGGGCATACACTTTGACCTCCAATATGTACCGTTGGAACATTTGGGCTACAAGTCCATCATGGTTAACCTGAGCGACATCTATGCCATGAACGGCACACCCCGTCAGGTGACTGTTAGCTTGGCCATTTCTAAACGCTTCCAGGTGGAAGATATAGAGGCTCTTTACAGCGGCATGCGTTTAGCCTGTGAGCAACACCATGTTGACCTCGTTGGCGGAGACACTACTGCCAGTGTTACAGGGCTTGCTATCAGTGTAACTGCCATTGGCGAGGCTAAAGCTGAAGACATTGTCTATCGTTCGGGAGCACAACCCAACGACCTCATCTGTGTGTCGGGAAACCTTGGAGCGGCTTACATGGGCCTACAACTCATGGAACGCGAAAAAACTGTATTCAACAGTCAAGTTCATGAGCTACAAAAAAAGATTGCAGAAGCAAAGGAGAAAGGCAATGAAGATTTGGCTGCCAACTTTAGTTCCCAACTTGCCAACCTCGATTTCCAACCTGAATGGAGCGGACGCGAATATCTGTTGGAACGACAATTGAAGCCCGAAGCACGACGTGATATTGTAGAACGATTGCAAAAGGCAGGCATACGCCCTACATCCATGATGGATATAAGCGACGGGCTCTCCAGTGAACTTATGCATATCTGTACTCAAAGTCACACTGGATGCCGCATCTACGAAGAACGCATACCACTTGACTACCAGACCGCAGTCATGGCCGAGGAAATGAATATGAATGTCACCACCTGTGCGCTCAATGGAGGGGAGGACTATGAACTGCTGTTCACCGTTCCTCTAACCCTCAACGACCAAGTTTCAGCACTCGAGGACGTCCATGTCATTGGATACATTACGGAGGAGAAACTGGGCAGAGCCCTCATTGCTCGTGATGGTCAGGAATTTGAGCTCAAGGCCCAAGGCTGGCAACCTCTATAGCAACGATCCGATATTACAGGAGGGCTAAACCTGAATCCTCCATATAAGAAACAAGGGGAGATGTCCGTAAACAATACGAACATCTCCCCAAAACTTTATACGAATGAATCAATAGGTACGAATTTCGATAGAAGTGCTGGGCAGACCCTCAGCCTCTACCGTAAGGATAATCTTACCATCTGTATCATTCCCTTTAAGTATGGCTAATGCACGACCACGGAAGAGTCGTGGTTGCGTACTACGGAAACTCTCCATATCAGTAGGCGATGCATTGCCAGCAGCAAGAAGGACACCGTCACCGGAGACTTTCAGGTTCAGTTTCAACTCACTATTGGACGAAACCACACGACCCGCTGCATCTACAAGTTCTATGGTAATATAAGCAAGGTCGTTTCCTTCCTTATGAATGGTAGTGCGGTCCGTAGAAAGACGCAGATTGGTAGGCGCCGAAGTCGTTTGAAGAACAAAATCCTCACTTTCTATTTCCAGCCCATCCGAGTTGAGGTTTACCACTCGAAGTGTACCTGGTCGATATGGAATTTGATAACTTGTCCAATAGGTATTGCCGGGGGTGTGGTCACCCATTGATTCACCATTGAGATAGAGACGAACTTTTTTTGCACGACTATATACATTCACATTCATTATGCTGTGTTCGTCCAACTCAGGATATGTCCATGACTGTTCTTCAAGTTGCCAACCCCATGCGCTAATACTTTGGTGAGTGCCCACTGGCGCAGGGCGTTCCACCGCCATCGTCACAGGAGTATTCCGCCAAACAACGTCACGATAATATGACTGAGGCTTCTTTTGACCGATAAGGTCAATGTCACCACACCATCCATTATACCAGGGCCAAGACTGGAACATGCTTTGTCCGCCCTGTTCTCGATAAGAAGCAGAACCAATTCCAGCCTCCCCGATGTAATCTACTGCCGTCCAAACAAAATCGCCTATCACATAAGGATGACGTTCTACCAAGTCCCAGTTTTGCGAGAGTTGCTTGGGGAAACTTTCAAGACCACAAATTACACGTTCTGGATGCGTACCATGGTCATGCTCGTAAAGGCTGAACAAATAATTATAGCCACCCACATCTAGGCTCTCGAAAGCATGTGCATCTTGAATATCCCAGTTGCTACCTGCTGCATTCCATGAATCGCCTGCATCCCATCCACAAACTGCAGCCGTGATGGGACGGGTTGTGTCGAGATTAAGAATTGTCTGACGCAGCCGTTTGGCTGTAGCAAGTCCCTCTGGTTCTATGCGGCCTGGGATCTCGTTACCTATGCTCCACATGACAATACTAGGATGATTGCGGTCGCGAAGTACCATAGACTGCAGGTCTTGGTCACTATATTCCACAAAGTAACGATGATAATCCTCATGGTTCTTTTCGAGAATCCATTGGTCGAAGGCTTCATCAATGACCATTAAGCCAAGGGAATCACAAACGTCGAGGAAATATTCTGAGGGCATACCATGAGAGGTGCGCACCGCATTAAATCCTTGTTCCTTGAGCAAACCAAGTTTGCGTTCCTCCGCACGGCCATAAGCACAGGCTCCAAGTAATCCATTGTCGTGATGCACACATCCACCTCGCAGGAGAGTCGGTTGGCCGTTAAGCAGGAAACCTTTGTTGGCAGAGAAAGAAAGCGTACGTACGCCAAAAGACCTGGTAACGATATCGGTAGTTTTCGATGTTTCGTTAACCAAACGCACACGTGCGCGATATAAATAAGGAATGTCCGGGGACCAAAGGTGAACTCCGGTTAAATGGCAATTGATAATAGACAATTGACTGTCGTTAGGATTTAGGCGAACCTGATGTTTGGCAGTAGCTATTACAACACCTTCATGGTCTAGGATCTCAAGATTTACTGTAGCCTTACATCGTTTTGGGGTCTCATTAAAGACCTTAGTCTGAATGCTTAATTGAACATCCGCTTTACCTTCGCCCTTCACCTCTACAGCCTCATTGGGGATCTCTACATAGGTTTCCCATTCATCAAGATGAATCTGTGGAGTCGTGATAAACCAAACATGACGATAGATGCCACTACCTGCATACCAACGAGAATTGTTCCCCTCATTACGTACACGCACCAAGACTATATTCTCTCCCTCGCGTAAGGCATGATTCAAATCCACGCGAAAACTACTATAGCCATATGGGTTGAAATAGCAATGCTTTCCATTTACATAGACATCCGTCTCATTGTAGGCTCCCTCGAAGTATAAGGTATAGAGTTGGCGTCCGAACTCTTTTTTATCAACTCTCAATTTCTTCATATACCAACCCTCACCACCAACAGTGTAACCCGTCTGGTAGCCACCCACGCTATTTGTAGAAAAAGGTCCTATGACAGTTCCACCTGCCTTTGCAGAAGCCTCGCTCTCTACGCTCCAATCGTGGGGAAGGTCAAGCGTACGCCAAGTATTACAAGTTTGCGGGTCAGAAAGCGCCCTGCTGCCATCACCAAGTAAGAACTGCCAGTTAGAATCAAGGCATGCCTTACGCTGCGCCATAGCATTGCTACAAAGCAATAACAAAAAGAGAAAAGAGAGAAGTTTTGTCTTCATGCATCATCTGTTAGCACGCTTGCGCTCCAGATGATCAAGAATGATTTTACGGAGACGCATAGACTTAGGAGTCACTTCCACATACTCATCCTCCTTGATGTATTCAAGTGCTTCCTCAAGGGAAAAAACAATGGGTGGGACAAGGCGAACCTTTTCATCAGAACCGCTGGCACGCATATTGGTAAGTTGCTTGGCCTTACATACATTGACGACAAGGTCGTTCTCATGTACATGTTCACCCACAACCTGACCTGCATAGACCTCTGTCTGTGGCTCAATAAAGAATGCTCCTCTATCTTGAAGGTTGTTGATGGCATAAGCATAAGCGGTACCTCCCTCCAGTGCAATCATAGAACCATTGATACGACGCTGGATATCGCCCTTATAGGGTTGATACTCCTTGAAGCGATGCGCCATAATAGCTTCGCCTTGGCTGGCTGTAAGAACGTTCGTGCGTAAACCTATGATACCACGCGAAGGAATGTTAAATTCGATGTTAACACGCGAGCCTTGAGTCTCCATGCTAGTCATCTCCCCTTTGCGGCGTGTTACCATATCAATCATCTTCGATGAGAATTCATCCGGCACATTGATGGTAAGTTCTTCTATGGGTTCGCATCTTACCCCATCTATCTCCTTGAAAATAACTTGTGGTTGGCCCACTTGAAGTTCGTAGCCCTCACGACGCATGGTCTCAATAAGTACAGACAGGTGTAAAACTCCACGGCCAGAGACAATCCAGCGATCATTGAAGCCCTCAGGTTGCTCAACACGTAATGCCAGATTCTTCTCCAATTCCTTAGCCAAACGATCACCAATATGGCGACTTGTGCAGTATTTTCCTTCTTTACCAAAGAACGGAGAGTCGTTGATGGTGAAGAGCATTGACATTGTAGGTTCATCAATGCTGATGGGAGGCAAGGGTTCGGGATTATCAAAGTCACATATCGTGTCACCAATCTCAAAATGCTCGAGGCCAATAATGGCACAAATATCGCCACTTGAGACTTCTGGTATTTTTGCTTGACCCATACCGGTAAAAGTGTGGAGTTCCTTAATCTTAGTCTTCTCCAACGTACCATCGCGGTGAGCTATGGTGACGTTCATGCCCTCGCGAATGGTACCACGATGTACACGCCCCACAGCAATACGCCCCGTATAGATACTATAGTCAAGCGAAGTAATAAGCATCTGTGGTGTTCCTTCCAACTGCTGGGGAGCAGGTATGTGTTCCAATATCTGATCTAGCAGATACTTGATGTCATTCGTCGGATTAGAATAATCGGGACCCATCCACCCATTCTTTGCAGAACCATAGATAACAGGGAAATCGAGCTGTTCCTCCGTGGCATTGAGATCGAACATCAAATCGAAAACCATCTCATAGACCTCCTCGGGGCGACAGTTCAGCTTATCTACCTTGTTTACCACAACAATGGGTTTCAGACCTATCTCCAAAGCCTTACGCAAGACAAATCTCGTCTGCGGCATAGGACCTTCGAACGCATCAACCAAGAGGAGACATCCATCAGCCATATTAAGCACTCGCTCTACCTCGCCACCGAAATCACTATGTCCCGGAGTGTCGATAATGTTAATCTTCGTGCCTTTATAGTTGATACTTACATTCTTGGAGAGGATGGTAATACCACGTTCGCGTTCCAGTTCGTTGTTGTCTAACATCAACTCACCGGTCTGTTGATTTTCACGAAAGAGGTTACCCTCTAAAAGCATCTTGTCGACCAAGGTAGTCTTACCATGGTCGACATGAGCGATAATTGCAATATTACGAATATCTTGCATTATGTTTGTTTAGAACTTGAACTGTGTACCCAGAGACAAGTCGACACGCGCACGACCCATCTTCGGTTTAACAGCATAACCTGGCATAAAGCCCTTCTTTATCATGAAATTGGAAATGGGTTCGGTGGTAATAGCCCACTTCTTGGTAATGTTGTAACAGATGAGGAAACCACCAGAGATTCCGAAGGAACGCTTGTTGGAAGCTCCATTGTAACGAGACTGTGCCAACGTAATACCAGGAGAATGACGGATGATGGAAGAAAGTACGGGACCAACCTCCATGTAAACATCAATCTTACGACGGGCCAAACGCTGATACTTGTTAGAGAAGTTCAGCATATAGAGCCAACGATAATCCATGATAGTAAACTTCTTCTCATCACCAAGCTCATCGATGCGAGCATGATACCAAGAAGGCTGGATGGACATCTTCAAACCATGAAGCGGCGTGATGAGGAAACCAAAATTGAAGTTTCCGAAGTAGCCCATACGCCCACCATTGATGACCTTGTAGGTGGCAATAGCCTTATAGCCACCACCACTGAGGCCAAAGAACATGGTCTGCTCAAAGTTGAGGCGACGCTCATCATCATGTTCATCACGCGTACCACGCATGAAGCGAACACCGGCATTAACGGTGACTACATTGTCGCGACGATGGCCGCCATAACGATTGTCATTGCTATGCTGGTAGAAGCTCGTCATGAACTCATAGCGAGGCTCTACAAAGATTGCCGTATTGTAGTGGAACTTGTACAAGAACTGAGCAGCAGCCGTCAGGCCATACATGGGATAGTAGTCCTGATCCTTACCGATTGCATACTTCTTACCTTGCATACCAAGTTCGATACCTGCAGCGAGGTTGACCTCAAATTTCTTGCGATGTGCATCCTCACGATATGAGCGGCTAATGCCCATGGGATTCAGCATACCCTCAAAACGGAACTTAGCTGTAAGCGCATTTGCATAACCCGTATTGGGTTCCGTAGCTTTGCGAGCTGCAGAATGCCAGTGCTTGGAATAGCCATAGTCCTGACCGATCAAAGAGAGACGAGCACCAAAGATGGGATCGATCCATACACCAGCACGCACGTCAACAGAGAGACCTGAGCCCTTGGTGCTTGCCCCCGTGCCAAGCGGGAACATCCAACCATAACCAGCCTCAAAGAAGACATTGTGGTTTGTGCGCAGATTGGTTCCAGGCCAGGGTTGGTCGATGTCATAGAGATTAACTACGACACCCGCATTTGCACCAATAAAGAAATCGATAAACGAAGATTTTGATGGGGCGTGTTGTGCACCAACATAAGGTTCTACAAAGAAGTTGACATTACGCGTCAAACGCATAGCGAAGTCCATACCGGCATTACCCATGAATCCCAACTTCATATCCTGACTTAACTTCCTACTAGGTGTGAGGTCACGCACACCAAAGCCAATAAATCCAATCAAGTTGATAAAGCGATTGGGATCATAGCCACATATCATGTTCGTTCCGTTGAACATATAGTCAACACCTGCAGTGAAATGCTGATTGGTTTTTGACTGGAACTTTGAACGAACAAGAGATACCTTACCACGCAGGGCATGGTTGGGATTAAAGCGATAGCCAGTAAAGAGGCTTATAGGCATTGCGTTGTGGTCACGAACAAACTCGGTACGTTGGAATCCAGCCATACCACCAAAGAACAGGCGATACTTGGGCTTTTCGCTCCAAGAAGGAGAGGGCTTGCCCCACTTGGGACTGTAGGCATAAACCTCTTCCAGATTCAGAGCTAAACCAAGGTTGGCACCATAGTTGATAGTATAATAGCCTTGGTTCTTACCCTTTTCAACCTGCAGATAAGGCTCAGCCATAACACTGAGGCTACGCTTGATGCGCATTGCAACATCAACACCCATTGTAGCCATGGGCGAGAACTTACCTTCACGGTTATTTAAGTTATCGAGATACTTGGCACCAACGCCCCAGAATGCCATCACATTAAACAAGCGACGGGTGCGATGAGGCACAAACATGTTGGTAAGGTTGATCATGTAATCAATCTCACCCTGCATGTGCTTCGTACGGTCCATATTCTCAAAGGTGCGGATGTAGGAACCCTTGGCACGAATTGCCTGGTTGGGCGAGAAGCGATAACCAGCAAACATGTGCATAGGTGTCGTGATCTCGTTTCCATAGGCATGGGTATGAACGCCCATGATACCACCGCTACCTCCAACGAAGAGGTGACGCCACCAACGCTTCTCCCAGTCTTTGGAAGGAATACCATGGGCAAGGTCGCCATAGAGGTAGGCATCGTCGAGGGTGACATTTACACCACCCGTTACACCATAATCAAAGATATAGTAGCGTTGGCTCTTCTCATGAACCAAGTTTGCATATGGCTCAACATAAGCATTTACACCTTTATAGATACGGTAGCGAACATGGGCACCAGAAGAGAAGAAGATACCCATCTTACCATTCGTTCCTGGTTCTTCCACATTACGGACACCACCACCGACGAAACCCGACACATCAAACTTGCGAGTGGGTTTATAGCCGTAGAGCAAGTTGGTAAAGTTGACCATATAGTCAATCTCGCCCGACATGTGCTTGCGATAGAGAATATCCTCCTTGGTGTGAGTGTAGATGGCCTGTATGCGCACCGACTGGACAGGAGTGAAACGATAGCCTAAGAATATATTGAAAGGCATCGTTTTGTAGTTATGCTGATGACGAATATGTACACCCTTAAGGCCTACACCCGAGCCGAAGTAGAAGTGAGACAGAGGACGTGCACGCCAACGTTGTGCAATCGTCATCTCCTCGTCAGACAGGGCATAGTGAGGCATGTAGATGTATGTATCGATGAGGTCGATTTGGAAACCGGCACGAGCTCCACCGAAGATAGTGTTCTTACCACCTTTACCAAATGAGAGTGCGTATGCAGCATAAGGCTCGGCAAAGAAGCTAATCTGCGGAGTTACATAATAGTGGAAATCAAAACCGACTGTTCCATACGGGGCGATCTTATCCGAACCAGTTCTATCCAAACGTATTGCGTTACCAGAATAAGTACCTAAGCCAACATGGCGGGTATCAGCACCTTGATGCTCCAAATAACGCGCACCAACACCGACATAACCTGACACGCGTAAAGCACGATCCGGGTGGTAGCCACGCCACATATTGGTAAAGTTAATCACATAATCAAGTTCACCCATTACATGGTGCTTACGTTCCAAGTATTCGGGGTTCTTAAAGTAGGTTGCCTGCATACGCAAAGACTGAACAGGCGAGAAACGATAACCCATGAAGACATGTGTGTCTATGCGTTTCTTCGTCACGTCATTTCGAGTATCAGCATTGGAGAAGAAATAACCAGCACTGGAACCGAAGTAGATATTCTGCCACCAAGCTTTAGGCTTATAAAGGTCGGTCTTGTTGCGACGAATATGCTCTGAGAAGTCATCGATAACTGTACCATCGAAGCCCGCGCCAGCGCGAATACCCGCTACCCAATCATAACGATGGGGGGTATAGAAATGGTCATAGTCGTCAGAGGCAATACCGAAGAAAGGCTCTAAGGAGAAGTAGAACTGACGCCAGAAACGATACCGGAACAACAATCCCATCTCGCCACGTACGCCCATTTCACGCTTTTCATCATCTTTCGTCATTGTACCCAAAACAGTAGCAGTAGCAGCAACTGTCATGCGCTTCTTGGGGTTGTAGCCCTTAAAGTAGTTGGTGAGATTGAATGAATAGCCAACACCCAGCTCATTGGAGTGCAATGTACCTGGCACACGATTGTTGTGGCCATAAGTATGGTTGAGATACATCAAGTGTACACCATGCAGGCGATGCCAATTGTAGCCAAAACTAAAGCCAAACGGCAAGCCATAATCCATACGGGTTATGCTCTTGTCTCCGGACGGACGGGGTGTTCCGTGCAATGTAACGCCAGAGAAAAGATGGAAGTCGAGATGACTATACCACTTCGTGCTATCAGTATGATACACCTGACCCATAGGCAAGTAGCGGTTCTGCACACTATAAGTAAATGGGTCTACAGTATTGCCGTGTTGCGGCTGCCCGTCTTGAACCTCCGTTGAGTCGGCAACACTTTGCTCACCATTTTCTGGCATAACCGCTCCACGGGCACCCAAGGCGAATGTCCCAAAGAGTAAGGAGAGCACGCATGCGTATCTTGTTCGTATCATAAACATATCGCGTATATTTCTTTTTTCTTTTACCTTATATTTATATTAGAATTTCCTTGCTATCTTTTCCGTGGGGAGGATGTAACTGAAGGACAAGCCCACATTGTAAGGGAGGACAACCCAGCCTTTTTCCTTGTAGCGGGTGTCTGTCCAATCCACCTCATTCATTTCACCTCCATAACGAGCTTGCTGATTGTAACGATACATGCCGAGTCCTCCGTGCAGCTCCATGTTCCAACGCTGCTTTTGTCCGAGCACCCACACATAACCAAAAGTCAGACCAAAGCCGCCGACATTACCTTTGTATATCTTACGATGTCCCTGGTCCGTTGTCTTCAACTTGTAAGTAGCACCTAAAACTCCGACACCAATGAACTCACGTGTCATGGGACGACCGTGGAACCAATAGCGGAACTCGGGCATCGCACCAAAGGCAAACATGTCCATACCAAAGGAGTGTATAGCACCTATCGCGCTGAGGGAGAAACTGGTTTTATTACCAGTCACCAACTCTGCACCCAAATTAGGGGCAAAAGCTGCATAGCCCGCAGCGTTGGTTTTGAGGGCCAACATCTGAGCATCGGCAACTTGAATGGCCGAAAAGGCTATTGTTATCGCCAAGAAAAAGCGTCTCATCAGTATCTTCATATCTATTCGATTACAATCGTGTTACTACTTAAATTCACCGTGTGTTCCTTCTTGTCATAGTCCATATAGGCAGTGAGCGTCGAAGGCAATCCCTTTGGCAATTTCACGGAAACCGTTCCTGCTTTGTCCAATGTGAAGGACACGTTGAAAGATTCGTTCAAGTCACCACTTGAAGTGCCGCTTAAAGCACCTATCGTTGAAGGGACATGAAGGTTTCCATGCAACTGAGCGGGAGCATTACTGTCCGTGCCACCATATCTCAACTTGTACTCTGCTGTTATCTGTTTGGGGGCAATGCTAACCTCCTTTGTTCCGGGTAATGTTATACCTGTCTTGTGGAAGGTAAATATATGATCCAACTCATCTGCAGCATAACTTGCATTCTTATACTTAATATGAGCTTCGTCAAAAGAACCCTTTTCGTAGTCGTTAAGCTTAATAATATCAAGTTCCGAGGCAATGTATAGTAAATCGTAGGTACCATTGAGGACATCGGCCTTACCACTTTGGTCGAATACCACGCCAAAGCCAGTCTGACCATTTGTCATGAATACCTTTTCACGCGAGTGGGCATTTATACCCTTGATGGTAAATTGCGAAGACTCATCGAGGTCAACTTCCACACTGCACGCGGTGAGCAGCAGAGCTGCAAATGCACCTATATAATATCTTAAACGCATATCTTTTCTGATTTCAAGTTCTTAACTTACTCTTTATGCTCGGACTCGGTTTTGAGTTCAACAGGTTGTACAGGCACTGCCACAGCACCCTCCTCGTTCCCTGTGGCGCCCTCGGGATTATCCGTTGGGGCGCTCTCGTCTTCAGGGTTCGACTGAGCCACATCTGGTGTATCAGGATTTACAGGAGTACCGGTATTCTCAGAGTTATCTTCCTCCTCTAATTCCTTCTTTGCAGCCTTTGCTGCTTCCTTGGTAGCCTTTTCAGCAGCCTTCTTCGCAGCATCCAGTGCCTTCTTCTGCTCCTTCTCTACTTCCTTCTCGGCCTTTTCGGCAGCTTTCTTCTCCTTGTCGGCAGCCTTGCGGATTTCGTCCTCGGCCTTCTTCTGCTCCTTCTCGGCTGCCTTCACTTCAGCTTCCTCGGCCTCACGCTGCTTGCGAGCCTCTGCTTCTGCCTTATCCAGTTCCTTCTGGGCGGCACGAGCACGACGTTCAGCCTCTTCTCGAATCTCGCGCGCCTGACGTTCAGCCTCTCTATCGGCCTCGAGAGCCTTTCTGCGAGCTGCTTCCTCTACCTCACGCTGCTTCCTTTCAACTTCACGCTGATGTTCTTCCAGTTTCCTGTTGACTTCGCGTTCAATGCGCTCCTTCTGCTTGATTTCCTCTTCTTCCTTGCGTCTTGCAGCTTCTTCGGCCTCACGTTCAGCACGTTCAGCATCCTTAGCAGCCTGTTCAATCTCCTTGCGGATACGTTCAGCCTCGCGTTCGGCATCCTTACGTGCCTGTTCGGCTTCACGTTCTGCATCCTTAACAGCCTGACGTTCTGCACGCTCAGCATCCTTGATGGCCTGAATAGAATCCTTAACTACCTGGATAGAATCCTTACGTACCTTATCGACGCTGTCGCGAACATGAGAGATACTATCCTTCACGAAGGCATTGCGACGTGCGATGCTATCGCGTTCGATACGCTTCTGCTTACGTTCCTCGATCTTAGCCTTGTCGGTACTGTCTTGTGCGAAGATCCTCTGGATGTAGTCGAGAGAGTCTTGATGGATCTGCTCAAGCTGTTTCTGGAGACGATCCTCACGAGCCTTCTCACGCTTGTAGTCCTCGAAGTTCTTACCAAGTACAAGGCGGATGTAGTCGAGAGAGTCTTGTCCGTGGAGTTCCATATCAGGATAGAGTTCCTTCAACGCCTTCAAGTAGTCGCGACGCTGCCAATCAGCCCACGATGCGGAGTCGGTATTGTGAACCTCTACCTTCTGGAGAGAGTCGAGACGATGTGAAGAGATTTCCTCAATCATACGCATCTCCTCAGTTACTCTGCGCTGACGGTTCTCCCAGTCTTGGATGTGCTTCAAGTAGTCATCAACCAGAGCAAGTGATACCTTGCGGCTGACAGAACGCATACGATAAACCAAAGTGACATGTACATCGCGCAAAGCATACTTAGGAGCTATGCCCCAACCATCGTTCTTACTATGTCCACGCTGTGTATAGAATGAATTATTCTCCTGATAAATATACTTATAACCATCATACTTGGCTACAGGCAGACCTACATTTATTCCGAGGTCAAGGTCGAGACCACCTTCCCTGGGGTAACGACGTGTCAAGAGCGGTATACTATAACCAAAGGTACCACCGACAGTGAGCAATGTTCCTTGTTCACCCTTCTTACCGAAGCAAAGCGAGAACTTGTCCCATCCGGCAAAGGCACCGATATAGTATGCACGCCAGTTGCGTGACGTCTTCATCGTACGTGTAGACACGATACGGCGCGCGTTCTCAAATCCGTTCGAGAAACGACCACGGTTCGGGTCACCCTCGTATTCATTACCAGCGGCTATCCATGCGGAGTCGTGCTTATCGAAATAGTACTCCTTCTCTAGCACTTCTTCGCCCCACTCATTGATACGAGGTACCTTGCGCCACAAGGTATCAGGACGATAGAGGTTCATTGTACGATATTCCTCATGATAGAAGTCGTTCATACCCAAACGACCTGTTCTCCAGTATTTACGGAATTCCAAACGAATGGCCCCATTGTTGAACACGAACTTCGGCACTACCGTGTGCGAGGTATTGCCGTTGTACTTGGCAAAGAGCAACAACGAGCGGTTGTTCTTCTTCGTTTGTTTCAAGTCAAACTCAAAGCCGACACTAGGCAAAGTCAATGCCCAATCCACTAAATTAAAGTGGAATGAAATTCGCTTTGAAAATTTGTCTCGGAACAGGTTGGCCTTCTTCGTACTGTCCTTTTTGGGGAGTAAGGACTTAAAGAATTCCTCATCAAGAGGACTTATCGCGACATTGTTCTGCGCCTGTATTCTTTGCACACTCATCAGGCCACAGACAAATGCCATCACATAGAAGATTCTATATCTCATTACCTTTTGTGTATATGCTGAATATGTATATTTCCTAAACGCTATTATTTCTTCTTCCAGAAGTCAGCCTCAGCCTGTTGCTTACGAGCAATTTCTGCCTGACGGCGTTCCCATTCCTGACGTGCACGGTCATTAGCCAGACGCTTGCGCTCGTTCTCAAGACGAGTCTCCTGAGCCTGCTGACCACGTTCGATGGAACCCTCCAAAGCCGAAAGTTTCTCCATTGGATAAGCCGGGTAAACACGAAGAACATTGTTCAAACTCTGGCGTGCCAAAGTAAAGTTCTGTCCTTTACGATAGGCATCCGCCATCTTATAGTATATCTCTGCCAAATCCTGACCTGGGATGTTTGCAGCGGCAGCATACTGCAAGGCTTGGTCGAAACACTCACCTGCAGCCAATTGCTCACCTTGCCACTGACGGGTAAGGTCGTTACGCTCAGCCGTGCTCAGGTTGTCCCAGTCAAGATAGTTGTTAGCACTGGGAACAGGGGTGGTGGCAATAGCCTCGGCCTTGAAACGAGTTGCAAGATAGCGCTCGCCATCAGTTTTGGCTTTGTCAAAAGCTTCGTTGAAGTTATCCATAGCCGTCTGCTTGTCGCCATCGGTCTTACTCATAAGACCCATACCGATACTATTCTCAAAATCGGGCTGCAGCAGGTAGGAAGCCTCACAAGCATCATAATAGACATCTGAACCAATGCAACCATTCACAGTCATAAGGTGAACGGCATTCTTAAGATAGTTGTAGTTCTTACGATTGTCGGCGATACGGGGCTTATAGTAAGCAATAATGTTATCCTTGTCACCGGCATTGGTCTGTGCGAAATAGTATTGCATGTTATTACGTGCACCAGCATAATAGCTCCAGCGCAGCGAATCTACCCATTGGCCATTGGACTTTCCATACACAGCCATCATCTTGTCACAAGTTTCCAAACAACTAGTATAGTCCGTCAGGAACTGCTCCATATATTTCTGCTCATCTGTCTGGAACAGGTCGCGACAGGTTTCAAAATACTCAGCCAAGTAGTTGGGTTCGATTTCATTATCAGTACCCACATTCTCCTTCTTGATTTGGTCGAAGGCGCGTACAAAATACTGATATGCTGAATCCTTGCTATAGACACGTGCGGGAATATTCTTCATTCCCTCGGTGTGATAGTGATGGGCCTTCCACATCAGCACACTACCGGCAGTCAGGGGAATACGCTTTTCACCGCCATCGCGTGGAATAGAGTTCAGCGCCACACGGTTCTTGATGCGGAAATTGTCGATATCAATCAAATCCTTGAAATAGACATAGCGCATCACGGAGTCTTCGGCATGTTCCATAAGTTCCGTGATAACACGTGCTCCACCACCAGTATTGGTCAAGTTATAAGTTGAATACGGGGCAAGTACCATCAACTCCTTCCAGGGTCGATAGCATTTCTGCCAGTCTTCTATGTTGTTGGTTTCCCATGCTGCACGGAAACTCTTTACATAGTCCACATAGAACTTTTCCGCAGCCACGCTGTCACGTCCGTGTCCCAGACGTTGGCGGTAGTTCTCAGTGTTCTCAAACTGAGCCATTGCAGTCGAACTTCCGACTGCCAAGAATATAACCGTCAAAATTTTCTTCAGTCCCATATTCTTCAAGTTTCTTACTTTTCTTATTACATAATATTATTGTACGCGCGCGAGGTTACTGTTGTTTCTCCGTACTGTATTTCACACGCAATACATCGTACTCCTTACAAATATCCTCCATTACGGCACCAGCTTGAATTCTGTGCCAGAAATATTTCACCATACGACGATAAGCATCGTTGAAATAACCATCTGTGTCGAGCATCTTCTCCATTTCGGGATTGAGACGAAGAGCCTGCAACATAGGAGCAGCCCAGTCACGAGGTTGGTCATCGGGATCGGGGTCGTATGCATTGTAGGAAGGATAAGCTGGGTGCTCGTAGTCCTTCAAGGGCTGCAAACGGAAACGACAAATAGCCTTCAGGTAATGCACCTTGGCATCCGTCACATCCACCTGGCTAGTATCGTTCAATATCTCCAGAGCTTCCTTGTAACCATCATCGGTATCCTGCGCGGCAGCAATAACGGCATGGTTCATGGGAGAAGTGGACTTGATATATTCCTGCACTTCAGGGTCACTCTCACCGCCATTCAGGCAGGAAACGAACATGCGCAGGTTACGGAATGTTTCATAATTGGGGTCATTGGGATCGTCGGGCAACCAGTTCAATGCATAGTACTCAGCACGATCGAAGTTGCGTGCATAGCAATGCATAAGGATGTGATTGACCACAATGGCAGGGTCGTTCCAAATACCATAACCCTGACCCAGATCGGGGTCCTTGACAATCTTTCTGCGATGGTCATCGAGATAGTCACGCAGAATCATCGTATCAGCCTGTTCTGCCTTCAGTTTGCAAGTTGAAAGATAGTATGCAGCCAAAGCATAGCGGCGATCATAGGGTTTGTTGCGATCTTCCTCAATGATCCACTGATCGTCTTCCCCGGTTGCTTCCGGATTACGAACACGACGAGCACGGGTGGCCAACTCACTGGTAATATCCATGTTGTCGTAAGCAGCCTTAGAAATAGTAGTCAGTTCGTCCCAACGTTTCTCTTCAGCCAGACGCATCATCAACTGGTAGTATTCGTAGTCCTTCTCGGCCGTACCGTTCTTGTATCCCTCATCGGTCATGTAACGCTCATAGATTTCGTCGGGGGTAAGCACACGTGTGGCAATATATTCCACACGAATTACTACACGACGTACAATCTTCAAGGCGTTCTCGCGGACATAGTCATACCAAGGCATAGCGATAATCTTGCGACCCTGCTGGTCGATGCCCTGCGTCGATTCCACGATTTCACGAATGCCAGCTGCAGCCTCCATAGCCTCGGGGGTGCCTATGCGCTGTTCCAGACTATCGGCTACTTCTTCCCATCCTACAACGTCGGAATCATGGTGCCATTTCTTCACATTGTGACTACCATTCTGACGTTGCAACATACTAACTAGATAAGCAGCACGTCCCTTGGCCAATGTTACATTGGTCTGATAACTACCTTCCGGAGAAGCATAACCCTTGATATATACGTCACGTACCTCAGCATTGGGGTCGTTGTACCACTTTGCAAGCATTTCGTACAATCCATCCATGCCAGCTACGGTGATAGAGTCTTCAAAGTTCAGGTTCGTCTTACCGACTTCAAATTCCAATTTTACCGAACGCTTAGCCTCAGAGATTTCCGATTTAGCATCCTTGGCATACTCTGTCGGGTCGATGTCAAGCATCGAACGGGCGCTCGACCAGTCAAGGAAGAGCATGGGATCCTGGAAATTACCATCCCAGAAGAGGAAATCGGGGTCATTATAATAAACGGCGTTGTAGTCCTCATACCAACGATGGATACGAGCCTGGTAGCGCTTCGTGCGGTCGATAGGCTCATAAGGTTCTGCATAGTTGAAAAGATAACTTTCGCGAGTTTCCATGAAAAGGGAGTCGGCACCAACAATCTCCTTCTTACGGTTAATCTTGCCAGAATAGAGTTTGTCATTTTTTAGGTTAAAGCCCATACGACGATACTGGCTCTCCTCATAGGGTTTGCCATCGAAAACCATAGGCTTAAAATAGTGAACCACACTATCCTTTCCATTTTTTGCACCCTTAAGCATAATCAAGCGAGGCGCACCTACAAATCGCGCGTCTTCGCGCGTGTACATAGAGTCGAGTCGAACGGTACCCTTTATCACGATCTTGTTACCATAGACACGAGCTGAACCCTGTTTGTCACCACGAGCCTTCTGCTTACCGGTCTTCTGCACGGTCTGCAGTGTCTTACCACCATTCACAGTTTCCGAGTAAGTTACCGTATTGGTGGTTACATCGTAGTATTTTCCAATGGGGATAACTACAGCCGAGTCAATCTGTGCCAGACGCATCGTCAGTACGGCATAGCCACGTGTATCAGCCTGTACGTTGTTGGCCTCACCACGTCCATTAACCTTCTTTGAGTCATAGCAGTCGCCCTCACCTTTCTTCAAGGCATAACCCTGAATAAAGCGCTGGGCAGCCATGCGGGCACGGTTCTCTACACCAAAAGTGAAGATTTCCAAATTCGTAAGCACAGGTTCCGTCTTTTTCACCGTCTTACCATTGGTCTGCACCTCCTCGTAGTTTTGTATAATCGAGACCTTGAAGTTAATCCTCTGCGCCTGGGCCGCAACACCCAACATCAGAAACGCCAAAGCAACGACAAAGCGTGATTTGTTTGCACCATGGAATGCCTTTATGTTCATATCTTCGATTCTTTATTTTTCGTAAATTCAGATAATTCGGGCGCAAATTTACAAAAAAAATTAGACCCCACCAAAGGTTTTTAATTACAAATTAAAGGATTTTTCACAATTATAGTAAAAAAGTGTTTTATAACCCAAAATTTGCGAATTCTTGACTACCTTTGCGGCAGTTATGAAAGAGTTATCCCTAAAGTATGGTTGCAATCCCAACCAAGTGCCCTCACGTGTGTTTATGGAAGAGGGCGAGTTACCCATCACAGTGCTTAACGGCCGACCTGGCTACATCAATTTGCTCGACGCATTTAACAGTTGGCAATTGGTGCGTGAACTGCGCGCCGCCACAGGTCTACCCGCTGCCGCAAGTTTCAAACATGTCAGCCCGGCAGGTGCTGCCGTAGGACTTCCTTTGAGCGACACGCTCAAGAAGATCTACTTCGTTGACGATGCCCCGTTGCCCCTTACCCCCATCGCTTCGGCCTACGCCCGAGCTCGAGGAGCCGACCGCATGTCCAGCTATGGCGACTTCATAGCCCTCTCCGACACCTGCGACGAAGCCACTGCCCGTCTCATCAATCGTGAAGTTTCCGACGGCATCATTGCCCCCGACTACACTCCCGAGGCGTTGGAAGTGCTGCGCCAGAAGCGCAAAGGCACATACTGCGTATTGCAGATGGACCCCAACTACCGCCCTGCCCCCATCGAGCGCAAGCAGGTTTTCGGTGTCACTTTCGAACAAGGGCGCAACGAGATTGACCTTGCCTCTCCTGCTCTTTTCGAGAACATCCCAACTAAAGAAAAGGACTTTACTCCCGAGGCACGTCGCGACCTCATGATTGCTCTCATCACCCTGAAGTACACTCAATCCAACAGCGTATGCTATGCCAAGGATGGTCAGGCCATTGGCATCGGTGCCGGCCAGCAGAGCCGCATCCACTGCACACGACTTGCAGGGACAAAGGCAGATACATGGTGGATGCGCCAGCACCCACGCGTCATGTCCCTTCCTTTTGTCGAGGGTATACGTCGCGCCGATCGCGACAATACCATCGATATCTTCCTTGGTCCAGAACATGACGACGTTCTGCGCGATGGAGAATGGCAAAAATTCTTCACATCACGCCCTGAACCGCTTACTGATGAGGAACGCCGCGAGTGGATGAGCCAACTGACCGATGTAAGTCTCGGTTCCGATGCCTTCTTCCCCTTCGGCGACAATATCGAACGCGCCCACAAGAGTGGCGTTCGCTATGTGGCACAGGCAGGAGGTTCCGTGCGCGACGACCACGTCATTGAGACCTGCGACAAGTATGGCATCGCAATGGCCTTTACGGGCGTACGTCTATTCCACCATTAATTGATTATATGGTTTTGAGGTTCTAAGGTTTGGTGGACAGCTTATAGGAAAAATGACCTCAAAAGCTTAAAACCTCAAAACCTTAGAACCTTAAAACCTTAGAACCTTAAAACAACCTCACCCCGAAAATGGACAAATTCGCAGGAGACGACATAGACAACGTCATACTCAATGGCATCACCTTCCGAGGCGGCCCCAAGAAGGAACGACCCGCCAACGGCTCAGAGAAAGTGCGCTCCAAGGCCAAGAAAAAGCAATACGTGACTGGAGCCCACGGCAGTGGTTCTGCCAAAAAGAAGGCGGATATCCGCAAGACCCGCGCAAGCCGACGGAGCCAACGACAAAAATGATATAAGATGTGCCATTCCACTGATGGGATGGCACATTTTTTTACTTGTATGTAACACAATCGCGCCATCACATCACGTTTCTAATCGAGAATCTCTGTCATACCCAATGCAGTGCCATACCACATCATCGTTTCATCAATACCCAATCAACGACAAATTGCAATAAGCAATTTCGCAAATTGCAGTAAGCAAATTTAAAAATTGCAGTGTGCAATTTCAAGAATTGCAGTAAGCAATTTCAAGAATTGCAGTAAGCAATTTCAAGAATTGCAGTAAGCAATTTCAGATTCATTGCCTGCACATTTACCCTTTCTTCCTAATGATGGATGGGCTTAAGGTTCAGCGTTCGGTTTTTTTTTGGGGGGGGTGCTTATGCACAAAAAAAGGAAAACATCCACTCGACATTAGAGCAACATGATGCCATTGTAGTTGCGCCCCGTCTGGATGCCATCGCGACGGGCGCTATAGAAGCCATTGGAGGCTCGCATCGTGCAGAGTCCGGCAATTTGAATATCGCTGATGCCTTCCTCCTCCAGCAACCATCGGTTGGCGTCCCAAAGGTCGAGATGCCACTTTGCCTCATGCACGGCGATGCGATCCATGGGAAAGCCGGCATCGCAAAAAGCATCGTACACTTCGTTGCCTACCTCGAAGGCCGCTTGCGAAATGCCCGGTCCTATGATGGCGTGAAGGTCGGAAGGATTGCTGCCCATCTGGGCGATGGTTTTCTGAACAATGCGTGCCACCGTGCCACGCCAACCTGCATGGACAGCTGCCACAATACGTTGACGAAAATCATAGAGCAACACGGGTATACAATCGGCTGTCTTCACACAAACACACAGACCTGGGCGGTCAGTGATGACAGCGTCGGTATCCTCGGGACGGCCCGCCTCATGCATCCATAGCACATGGTCGGAGTGGGTCTGTCGGGGTAGTGCCAAGTCCTCAAGGCGCAATCCCACAGCCTCCACACCGCAATCGCAGCCTGTCGTGAAGGCCGCTATTCCATGGGGCGTATCGTATTGAAGGAGCATAGAAGTGGAGAAGTGAGGAAATAAGGAAGTGGAAAAGTGAGGGCTATTCCTCTACATCTTCGTATTCGAAGTCTTCGAGGTCATCAACATCCTCTATATCCTCTTCGTCAATGAATTCTATTTCTTCATCCTCGCCCATATCCTCTAGTTCTTGCTGGAGGGCGGCTATGTCCTTGTTGCGGTGCACAATCTTTTCCTCATGAGTGATGGCAGCCAGTTTGTTGCTCTCGCTGTTCATCGCAGCCCATAGAAGGTCCTTAAGTTCCATGAGTCCACGATTGGCCACCGCCGAGATGAAGACATGCGGCAAATCGTCGGGCAAGTCGTGGGAGAGCATTTCTATGAGTTCATCGTCCAAGAGGTCGCTCTTCGTGATGGCCAGTACACGTTGCTTGTCCATCATGTCGGGGTTGAAGGTACGGACTTCGTTGAGCAGGATTTCATATTCCTTGCGGATGTCATCCGTATCGCCCGGCACCATAAAAAGCAACAAGGAGTTGCGCTCGATATGGCGCAGGAAGCGCAATCCAAGTCCCCTACCCTCAGAGGCTCCCTCAATGATGCCTGGGATGTCGGCCATGACAAACGACTGACCATTGCGATAGCTGACGATACCCAGAGAGGGTTCCATCGTGGTGAAGGGATAGTTGGCAATCTTCGGGCGCGCCGAAGAGAGGCTACTGAGCAAGGTGCTCTTGCCCGCATTGGGGAAACCCACAAGACCTACATCGGCCAAGAGTTTCAGTTCAAGGATGACGGTGCGTTCCTGCATGGGTTCGCCAGGCTGAGCATAGCGTGGTGCCTGATTGGTGGAGGTGCGGAAGTTCCAGTTGCCCAATCCACCCCGGCCTCCCTTGAGGAGCATCACAACCTGACCGTCTTCGCTGACATCGCAAAGATATTCGCCCGTTTCGGCATCATAGACAACGGTGCCACAGGGAACTTCAATATAACGGTCCTCACCCTGCGCCCCCGTGCTACGACTCTTGCCGCCGTTTCCACCATGTCCTGCAAAGATGTGACGCTCGTAGCGCAGATGAAGGAGCGTCCAATAGTTATGGTTGCCACGCAGATACACATGACCGCCACGACCGCCGTCGCCCCCATCGGGACCACCATTGGGTACATACTTGGCGCGGTGCATGTGGGCCGAACCACGACCGCCCTTGCCCGAACGGCACACGATTTTTACATAGTCAACAAAATTGCTTTCCATAGTTTGAGATGCAAGGATAAAAGAATGAGAAGAGGATGTTTGGAGGACATTTATGCCAAACCTTATTGAATCCTCTTCTCACTTGCATTGCTATTTACTTGTTTTTCGAATCAATTAAGCGGAAGATGCTTTCAATCATAGCCTCTTTGTTGGGGGTGTCGGCCCAACGTACGGTGTTACGAATGCCTTCCTTCTCAAACCATTCGAGGATGGGCTCCGTCTGATTATGATAGACAGCGAAACGCTTGGCGATGGTTTCAGCATTGTCATCGGCACGGCCTTCAATCTCGGCGCGACGTAACAGGCGCTCCATCAGGACATCCTGCTCCACATCGAGCTCGATGACTATGCCCAGTTCGTGGCCACGCTCCTGAAGCATCTTCTTCAGAGCCTCAGCCTGTGGAATGGTACGGGGGAAACCATCAAAGATGACGCCCTTGCCCTGAGGCAGAGCATCGTAGGTCTTGGCCAAAATCTGGAGCATCAAATCGTCGGGGATGAGTTGACCTTTATCGATAAGTTCCTTGGCCATCTTACCGACCTCAGAACCTTTCTTGATTTCACCGCGCAGCACGTCACCCGTACTGATGTGGCCCATGCCATAGCGTTCTACAATGGCTTCGCTGTATGTGCCCTTGCCACTTCCTGGGGCACCGAAAATGATGATGTTTTGCATATTTTTATTATTAAAGGGAAGTTAAAGGAATTTTCAATTTTCAACCAAAGTATAAATATCCTTTGTGTTGCGACCATATCCATCGTAGTCAAGTCCATAACCCACAATGAAATCGTTGGGTATTTCCATACAACAATAACGGATGTCGAGATTGACTTGCAACTTTCCTGGTTTCAGCAGCAAAGTGCAAATATCGATGTTGGCAGGATTTTGCTTACGCAACGTCTCCAACATGTGTGCCATCGTCAGGCCAGTGTCCACAATATCCTCCACCACAATTACAGGACGACCTGTGATGTCGACGTTCAGTCCCATTATCTCACGGATTTCGCCCGTTGAGCCCATGCCTTCGTACGAAGCCAAACGAACGAAGGAAACCTCGCAAGGTAATGTCACCTCGCGCAACAGATCGGCGGCAAAAATGAACGAACCATTAAGCACTGCCAAAAAGATGGGGTGCTGACCTGCATAGTCGCGATTGATTTCCGCAGCCACGCGCTTTACTTGCTCACGAATTTTTTCTTCGGGAATGGAGACCGCAAATTGCTTGTCCCTAACTTGAATGACGTTTGACATAAAACACAAATTTTCTACAAAGGTAACAATTAATTATGAATTGTGAATTATGAATTGTGAATTAATTCGTACCTTTGCGGTATGAAACCGCAAATAATAGACATCGACACCAAGTTTGTGCAGAGTTTGTTGCGTGAGCGTGACGACACTGGCCATAAGGGTAACTTTGGCCATGCGCTGATGGTGTGCGGCAGCTATGGAATGGCAGGAGCCGCCATGCTGGCAGCCGAAGCATGTCTGCGGAGCGGTGTAGGCAAACTGACCACACATACCCTAGAATGCAACCGCGTGATTCTGCAAATGGGAGTTCCTGAGGCCATCCTGAGCCTCGACAAAAACGAGCGATTCATTGAGAAGGCAACCCTCAACGATGAATATGCTGCCATCGGCATTGGACCAGGCATCGGCACAGAGTCCAAAACGGGCGAAGCATTGATGGACTATCTGCGTTACGCCCGTCAGCCCATCGTTGTCGATGCCGACGGACTGAACTTGTTGGCCCAAAATACAGAATGGCAGAAAGAAATCCCAGCAGGCACCATTCTCACCCCCCACCCCGGCGAAGCGTTGCGCCTTATCGGAAGTGCACAACCAGAGGACGTCTCTTCCTTTGCCACAAGCCACAAAATCAATGTGGTCCTAAAGGGGTGTCAAACCTGTATTTGCACCCTTACGGGTAAAATCATGCGACTTTCCTTCCGCAATTCGGGCATGTCCACTGCAGGCAGCGGAGATGTGCTGACTGGACTCATTACAGGTCTGCTGGCGCAAGGCTACGACCCTATCAATGCTGCTCTTCTGGGTGTATGGTTACATGGTACTGCAGGGGCTTATGCCCGCGAGGCCATGGACGCCCACACTATGTTGGCCAGAGACATCATTCGTTTCCTACCAAATGCATTCAAAAAACTAGAAAGTAAAAACTAAAAAAAATAAAGTGACATGAAACGTATTGTAGTTCTTTTCATCATTCATTGCACACTATTCATTGGCGCTTTGGCACAAACCGAGGTAAGCCAATTCATTCCAGGTACCACAGTAGATGGTGTCAACTATTTTCTGCCCCAAACCGCTTTGCGCATTACTGTTGTGGCAGAGAAAACCGTAACCGTGCCTGGTGAATTGAACAAATATGCTTTCCGCTACTTGCGCCTCAAGGATGTGCCCACGGAGCAATCCACAACATGGAAGATTAAGAGCGTTACAGCCGAGCCCTATGGATTGCCCGACGCACGCAAGGCATATAATGTGAAACTGAAGCAGAAAACACTGGCACCACTGGTCGCACTTACCCACGACGGTATACTCCTCGCCATCAACACCACAGCAGAGGAGAGTACACTGCCCCCACTACCACAAGCCACACCTGCAAAGCAGCCCTTGAATCCAAAGCTCTATCTCAACCAAGAGATGTTGACCGCTGGCAGCACTACCAAACTAGCAGAACTGTGTGCACAAGAAATCTACGATATACGTGAAAGTCGAAACGCCCTTGTGCGAGGTGAAGCAGACAACACGCCAAAGGATGGCGAACAACTGCGTTTGATGCTTTCGCAACTCGATACACAAGCCGAATCCCTGCAACAACTCTTTGCCGGCTACACCACCACCAGCACGGAGGTATTCTCCTTCAACTACTTGCCCACAAGTGAAACAGATCGTGACCTGCTGTTCCGCTTCTCGCAAATTACGGGTGCTGTGGACCGCGATGACCTCTCAGGCCAACCCGTATATATCAGCATCAAGGGTACAGGCAACATCCCCCAACCCGTACCAAGCATTGAAGCAGACAAGAAGAAGACCAAAATGGAAGAACGTGGTATATATTATAATGTGCCCGCCCGCGTTGCCATCTCCATTTTCGACCTCAACTATGTCTATCATCAAAGTGAGTGCACTATGGGACAATTCGGCACAACAGAAATTCTTAGCGACATCCTTTTTGACAAGAAATTGACCACTCGTGTTACCTTCTACCAAGAAAATGGAGGTCTGAAGAAGTTGGAACAGAAGCTTCGTACGAAATGTGACTTCGTCGCAACGGAACACTGCACTACAACAACCTTCCATCAGTCCGAAGGACTTTAGCCTTTATATAACCAAAGCGAAGCAACCAGGATGGAGCCCATCACTAAACGATTCTATCTTTCGATTGTGATACTATTGTGCGCGCTACCCGTTCGGTCGGCTGGCGACACAAACGAAGACGGACTGGTCAGCCTATCCGACTTGACGTGCCTTATCAACTGGTTGCTCAACCCAGATGAAACATGTGGACACCAATATGTAGATCTTAGGCTCCCAAGTGGTACATTATGGGCAACACAAAATGTCGGTGCGGATGCTGCATCCGAACCAGGGATGCTTATTGCATGGGGGGAAAAGCAAGATAAGAGTAGTTACACCTGGCAAAACTACCAATGGACGCTGCCCGATACAACGCTCACCCGTTACATACAAAAACGCAGCCCACTTTGGACGATTGACGATGCTGCAAGTATCCAATGGGGTGGACTTTGGCGAACGCCTACCGCCAGTCAATGGCAGGAGCTAATGGAATACTGCAATTGGCATTGGACCTCCATAAATGGACAATATGGCTATCGCGTTTCATCTTACGGGGTTAGCATTTTCCTACCCGCCGCAGGCTACATGCGAGACTCCAACTATTATGAGAACAACCTATCGGGTTTCTACTGGGCCCGTGAATCATCTTCTTCCAATACGCTAATGGCTTATGGACTATACATTGATGAAAGCGACTTCGTTTGGGGCAATCGTCATCGATACACGGGTCGTTCGATACGTCCAGCGTTGCAACCCTCTGATCTTTTGCATCGCTTTGATGTCAATGCGGACGGCCATGTGAACCAAGCTGATGTTCACACCCTCATAGGTATCCTTCTTAGTTTGCAATAAAAAACGGAAAAGTGCTGAAAGCAATTAGGGGCTGACACTGTCGGCCCCTAATCTTTTACTATACTTTTCAAGTACCTTGTAAAAATTACCAAGCGTTGTCCCAAACACCGCCAGAACTAGCCCAGCCCGCATCGGAAGTCCACATACCTTCGTCGATATCGCCTTCCTCCCTTACAAAAACATCGTCATCATCGACACCACCACCAAACTGAGATCCTGCTCCTTGTCCACCCAGATTCGCCTGAGCTATCTTTTTGTCCAAGCCAATCCACACCCAGCGGGTGGTAGGAGCAATGTATGGCCGTTTCATCTTATTTATTTCTGTCATATCCACTTTCTCCATACATTTATTTAAAATATACTTTTCTACCATTTTGAATATAGATTCCGTGCATAGGCCTTGATACTTGACGACCTGCGAGGTCATAGATGGGTCCATCAGCCATGTGCTTCATATTGCCATCGGACGTAAGTTCTATGCGGTCAACCATATTGCCTTCCTCGTCCTCAAACAGAATTTCCACGGGCATGCCGCTTTCGTGCACCTCAAGAGCATTAATAGGAGTGAAATCACCATCCTCGTCCGAAAAGGCCTTGCTTGGAATATATGCCGAACCGGCCTTTAACACCCCACCCAACTTGATGTGGTAGAAACCCATGCCTCGTCCCATGACAGGCACTCCATGATAAATACCGACTTGCGTGTCACCTGCGGCATAACCGAGGGCATAGATATTACGCCAATTCTCTGGGGTGATTTCTATGGGCCATTTGGCGTTACCCACAAAGAGGTTGTCCTCGTAGGCAGGCTTACGCGTTTCTTTATCGCCAGCTATAAACCCGTCTATGCTTCCTGTCATGTACTTGGCATCAGCAACGAAGACCGCATTAGGATAAGAAGGATTATAAAGGGGATCACCCACCTTATTAATATTCGTACCGCTCTTAGCCATGAACAGGTAACCAGCATCGTGTTTCAGATAGTAGTTGGTTCCATCGTTTGGCATCTGTGTCAGCACCACCTTCAGGGCAGTACTGGTTTGAGCATCTTCGGTAGCCTTATGATAGTAAGCGGCCGAGCAATAATATGGCACAGGATTGTTTTCCACAGGAACCTCTATATTCAGTGTGTTAGAGTAGGTGCAGAAATAGTTGCCGTCAGTAGTAGCTGTTGGCGCTACTCTTACAAAGATGGTATCCAGTTCGTTAAAAGTCTGGAATTTCCACAACGTGCTGACCTCAACTCTGTCGTAATACTGCAATCCGCCAGACATACCATACTGAGCCGTAACGGTTACATAGGGCCAAGCACCTGCCACAACTTCCGCATCGCGCATCTTCCATACGCCCGGGATTACGGGCTCTATCTCGAACGTCATTTTGTCATTACCCAAGGTACGGTTGATAGAGAAATGTTCACCCGGAGTATTGCTTCTATGGTCTAAGGAATACCCATTACCATTCAACAACTGATATTGGGCTTCCTGAGTAACGATCCCATTGGCATCTATTAACTCGTTACGAGTGCGAGTTACATAGAAGGCGCCAGCTTTATCAACCACTTCATTCTTAGGTCTGGTCAGCCAAGCATTTCCATCCCCTTCTGTCAGGCGGGCACCATACGATGGACGCGTACCAGAGAAATTCTCCATGAAGAACGGATGCTTCACCTCTTTTCCATTGTCCAATGTTTCTGTGGGACGCAGGTCTTGATAATACTTCTTTGTTTCGGGATTTCTCTTTATATCATTAATCTTGTCCAAGATGGCACGATAGGCTTGAGGACCTACCTGACTGGCATCATTCACTGTTAGATTATCATAGCCGGCCGGAGCTGTGTAAGCGAGGGTCGTACCATTTTTGATTGCCGTGACTGCGGCATCACGCAAATCAACGATGTCCTGGAGGCAAGGCACTGATTCTACATCCGTGAGTGTTACCACACCACCTACATAGCCAGCCAGACCATCAACTTGGTTTTGGAAAATCTCAGCCTCCTTCTCTGCCGTCAATGGAATAAATTCCCATAGGAAGGCTGTTTTCCAAGCAGCATTGTTGTTGTTCGGTTGGTATTCTTGGGCATAAACAACATTATCTATCCAATTACCAATTCCGACCGTCCACTGATATAGATACTTGGAAGGATGCTCCTTAGATGAGATTGAAGCATAGCTGCCAACAAGAGGCCTATCCACATTCCCCAACTGAAGGGAAAAAGCTGGATTGATATATAATGTCTGTTCCGCCGTATTGCCCACCCAATATTGGTCATTTCCATCATGAATTCCAGCATAATACAAGAACCCATTGTCACGCTCGTCGGTATTAGGATTGCCATCCAGCGGATGACCAGGGGCATGAACCAAGCTATTGCCCTCGCACTGCATGGTGTAGCCGTCTGCAGTCTTTTTCACATCCCAGATGCTCCAGTAATTAAGTGCTTCCTCTACTACACCCATAGTGTTGGTGAGTGCAGTCAGATATGTCTCAGTATCTTCTGGGTATCCATCTCGTGTATAATCGTAATTATAATTGCGAACAAGATAGCGTCCTTCCGGAAGAGTCGCAAAGCTGCTGGGATTATTGAGCAGATTCTCAAGTATCCAATAGTTTTGATAACTATATTCATTCTTCAGGTTGTCGATAGCAGTCCGTATTTCTGCCTTCGCATCTGCGGTAAGCGTGAACGGGCCGTTATTCCCAGCCTCATAGACGCTCTCGGCTGTTGCAATCAGCGGCGCACTGGCCTCTTCGACAGTAACGAACTCCCATTTGCAGTAGTCGTCTTTGCCCTCCCATGTAATGACCGTTGAATTAGCATTGTAAGCATTCATGCGGCTCTCGCCTACCATGACTGATGCAGAACCGAATATTGGGTATAGTTCTGTCGCATAGAAATCAAACGAAATGGGGAAAGCGTCTTGCGTAGCCTCATATTGCCATTCCTGTTGATTAACGGTGGGTTGTTCGTGTTTAATAAACCTCTTGTCCTCCTTATATTGAAGCGGGTCAGTGCCAGAATAAGCAGGATCGTAGCAGCACTGTCTGAGACGGAATGCGTTGTTTGTGCCATCTCTCTCCATACGCCAGAAATAAGTACTGTTGTAATTGGCGCCAAGGACAAGTCTCGTTTCATCGGTATTTACATAATGATTGGCGAAGCCAACATTCTTTATTAAATATTCCTTTCCATTCTCAGGCATATTGACAACGTCTGCGATGTTATTTAGGACATTGTACATTGCATTGGCCGCAGCTATTTGTTCTGCCGCTGTAGCGTGAGCAGCTGTCTTCAGGTTGTTATAGGCTGTCTCTGAAAGATAGAAAGGCTTATCCTTATTCTCGTCACTGTATAGGCTGCTCAGATATGCCAACGCATTCTGATAGTATTCTTCTACGGGGATAAAGCGCCAGCGAGAGGCAGGGTCGCTGTTTACATCGGAATCTATGGCGTTGCCCCCATTGTTGTGCCAGCAAGTAGTCCCAGAAAGGTCTGCTGCGGTAGAGATGACAAAATGGGAGATGTCCGTGCAGACTTTCTTGATATACCATGTGATACCATCTGTCGTAAATGTAGTACCATTAAGTGCAGCTAGCTTGTTTCCTCCACAAGCCATTGTGTAACCTGTGCCAGATGTGGCAAGCGTCCATACACTCTTCGTGTCATCCACTTCTCCCTGAGTGTTCTGCAGCAGTGAGGCATTGTCAGCATCCTGACGGGTGGCATAATTTCCACTTTCCTTATTTATGATAAGGTAGTCGACCCCTTCCTCAGGCAAGGGTTCGGAAACGGGGAAGAGTATCCAGTCGCTGGGATCGTCTTTAGCATAAGTGCCCAACTGCCCTTCAACACCAAACGCATTCAAATATGGGTAGCGATCAGGTGCTCCTTTGACACGGAGACAAATACACCCTTCATGGACACGCCCGGCTGTATCGAAAGAGAACAGGGAAGCATCAAGGGGATCTGCCACGAGAGGAAGATTCTTTCCATTTTCCGCAGCTGACCACTGGAGATACTTTCCATTATCTACATTTCTAATATAGTACTGGTCTGGATAGGCAGAGGGAACAAGATCCCAAGCCGCATCACGTCCTCCGAAATATGGCGAAGCAGCAGTTTTATCACTGTTTTCTCCAGTTCCATGCCTTAGGTAGCATTTACGGCCACAATTCTTGAGGATATAGCGGCCTGCACCCACCTGAGGTTTAGCTAAAGACCACGTCAGTTCGAACTTGTCGAAACTTACCCAATTAGTTTGGCAACCTTCCAATTCCACACCAATGCTCAATGTACCTCCCGTGACATTGGCCACGACGGTCACAACACCATTGGGGTCTTTACTGGTGAAATCGGCCCTTTCATCATTAATAAATAAGTAGGAGCCAGTATCATTATCACCCAGATTAGTACGAGTAAGTATGCTCAATGTATATTGTCCGTCAGGCATATCCGTGAAGGTCTGTGACATCTTGCGGTTTGACAAATTATTTGCATTCCATGCCTCAAAATACCAAGTGCCTGACTTGTTGCCCATACTTCCGTTTGCTTGTGCCCAGAACACATTTGCCTGACTCAGAGTCCAACCTACCGTATTACCATGGTTACCAGCCGCGGACCCAGCACGCGTAGCCTCAGCATTGGTTATAATATAAGATATATCTACAGGACCTCGTTTTGCTTTTTCTGCTTCAACCTTACTTACATATTCACCTCTCTTTATCTTAAAGATGTCGAAATGGCCTATAGCTGCCCCGGTCTTATTAAAGGCAACTTCATCGTTAACCCCAAACACAGCACCCCAAGGACCCAAATAATTGTCGTCATAGTTGCCATTTTCTATTGTCCAACCTGTAGCCGCATCAGCGAGACTAAAGATGGCATTACCCCAACCCATAGTTCCGCCACCATTGTCATGGGTATGATAAAAATAAGATGCATTATCCTCCGTCTGAAGCATAAATTCGGGATAATTGGGACTGGTTATAAGAATATTGTTACCCCAGTTGGCAATAGTCCAAATAGAATTCAAGTCAGTCATGGGACTACAAGCGTTGCTGTAGAACATGGTTTTGCTGCCTGTTCCTTGCTTATCGGCTGTGCCTTCACCCAAGACCAAGCCTAAATTAGGATTATTGTGGTCGCGGAAGACAAAGAAGTAATCGTTTAGATCCTCTGCCTCGGTGGGCATCTCAGTGATGGGCTTAGAATATTCCAACCGGAAATCATCGAACTTCACAAAATTACTTTGATATCCATCCAACCTTACGCCAAGCTGCAAAGTGGCAGAGGAAGCTAAGCTCAACTCAACCTTGACCACACCATCTGTGTGAGCGTTAAGTTGAATCGATTGCTCTAAATCATTTGTGACATCTTTAATAAACAGGAACGCCCCCTCTACTGCGGCATCGGTTCGCACGGACAAAGTATATCGGCCAGCAGGCATCTCGGTAAAGGTTTGGGACATCTGGCGGTTTGACAAGTTACCATTATCTTTCCATGCTTCAAAGAACCAATTTTTGCTGGCATTAGGTAATCCACCATTGTTTTGGGTTTGGAAGATGTACCCAGTATTCAGTGCTCCTATGTTCTCCATTGTCCAACCCACCATACTACGACGTGTAGCTTCAGAATTTGTGAGGACATATGATATATCCGTGGCCATCTGGGAATTGACAGTCTCTACATATTCAACATATTTACCACGCTTCAAGGCATAGATGCTAAAATAAACGACTCGCTCATCAGTTAATGGAACATTTGCTGCCACCTCATCTCCTTCTTCAATAGCGTTCCACGCACCTAAATAGCCTGCATCGGGATATTTTCCGTTCTGAATAGTCCAACTTGCAAGGCGGTACTCTGGCTTGACGCGTCCCCAGTCAATTCCACCTCCACCATTGTCATTGGTGTGATAAAAATAAGGTTTATCGTACTCCGTCTGAAGCATAAATTCGGGTTCTGCCACACCTGTAATTACATTATATTCCCCATCTTGCACCATCGTCCACAAAGCAGCTTTATCGGTCATCGGGTCGAAATCCTTGGCGAAAATCATCGTCTTGTTTGCAGCTCCATTATTATTGCCTGGGCCCAGTACCATTCCAAGACCAGAACCATCAGAATCGCTAAAAGTGAAGAAATAGTCGTTGGGGTTAGCGGGCAAGGATGTTGAGACTTCGTCCCACTTGGCCTCGGGAACGTGATAAACCAATCGGAAATCATCGAATTTTACCCAGTTGCCTTGATAGTTTTGTAATTTCACACCAATTCTCAAGGTATTGCCAGCTGTCAGGGTAGTAGAAACCGTTGCCCAACCACCATGGTTGGTTGACAAATCCATCGTGTTTGTCCCATTATCTGCCTCGCCTGCACCATTTCTGATGAACATAAATGCACCCGTCTGAGTTGCATCAGTACGCAAGTTCAGGTCGTATTTTCCAGCAGGCAGGCCCGTGATGTCTTGATACATCCATCGGTCTGAAATCATATTGGCATCGCCATTTCGCCATGCTTCAAAGAATCCGACACCTTCCTTTTTAGCTAAGCCATCATTTGTTTGGCCTTGGAAAATATAGGCGGGGTCAGTGTTACCCAATGCTGGCTCATGCGTGTCTGTCAGAAGTTCCTTAGTCCAACCTGCCATGTTGCCACCAGGGTTAGAAATCATGTAGGAAATATCCTCGGGCAAGTATATATTTCTGCCACTTAATTTTTTACTCAAATAAGTGGAACGCTCGATAGTGTAAATATCAAAATGTCCGATGAAATCGGCGGAAATTTTATTAAATGCCACCTCAGCACCATCTACAAACGTTTCATCCCATGGGCCGAGATAGTTACTGTTTGCACCTTCCCCAGGATACTTTCCGTTTTGGATAGTCCAATATTCATTGTCGTTGTCATATGCAGGTAAAACATATCCCCAACTTAGTTCTGCCCCACCACCATTGTCATGTGTGCGATAATACCAAGGCTGATTATTTTCTGTTTGCAATATCAACTCGGGTTCTGTCACATTGTTTATGACTAAATTTCCGTCGTAAACGGTGATGGTCCACAATGCTGCAGGGTCCTTCAATGGGTCTACATTTGCACGATAGTACATGGTCTTATAGTCTGCAACCTGATGGTTGCCTTGTCCCAAAACCAAGCCTAAGTCTTGCGTATGATCAAAAAAGGCAAAGAAATACTTGTTGAAGTCGGCATTGGAAGGCATGCTTGTAATCTTTGTCCAACCATTTTCGGTGGTGAGAGTAGACTTTTGCGCCTTTACATTTGCCACGCTGCCCCATAAACCAATAAGGGCAAACAACATGAAATAAGCAACTGTACGTTTCATAATATCTTTTTTATTAATGCATACTTTATTTCGGGTGCAAAATTACGACAAACTACGGACTATAGGGGGACACATTTGTGTCAAATAGGGGTTCATATGTTTCAAACCACGATCGCAACTGTCTGAATATATAAATTTAAGGAGTTTCGTACACGTAAGAAACCACCATTAGCAAATGTGTGAGTATTTATTCTATGCTCTAAAGGTTTATCATTCAACTTTCCGGTCGCAAAATTACGCATCCCCAAGGAACTACGCAAAGCGGAATGTACAAAAGAAGGTGTCGTATACGTCCTTTCAAAAAAACGGACGTTTTATACATCTCATACTTGCATTTTCTGGACAAAAAATACATAATTCGCATTGTTTCCATATCCATTTTGCAACTGAACACAAATTTCGCGAATTTCACTAATTTCTCGATTTTAAGTTTCGAATGCTATAAAACGGAGTTAAATAGAAAGCTATGCGCTTTACGCAGGAAGTTAAGCCAGCAATCTGGCTGCACGTTAGCTTTGGGTGTTGGCGGACTATATGGTACATATGTTTATTCCACCATGGCCGAACGATTATTCACTCGTGTCGGAATGATTATTCCGCCATGACCGAATAACCGATGCTTTAAGTATTGTATCATCACGGTCCAATATAGAAATGTGTCAACCACTATATCATTGCAAAAAATAACGCCACTATGACACCTATAAAGTATCATAAAGCAGCACACTGCACTACACTATAAACACACGCGCAAAAATATAAATTTGAGCAAAAGTTTGGATTTTTGAAAATAATTCATTATTTTTGCGCCCGATTTATGCACTTAAGAGAATGAAGCAACTAAAAATCACCAAAAGTATTACCAACCGCGAGAGCGCGTCGTTGGACAAATACCTGCAGGAAATAGGTCGTGAGGACCTGATTGCAGTGGAAGAAGAGGTGGAACTGGCACAGCGCATCCGTAAGGGCGACCAGGAAGCCTTGGACAAGTTGACAAAGGCAAACCTCCGATTCGTAGTGTCTGTGGCAAAGCAGTATCAGAATCAAGGACTTTCTCTCCCCGACCTTATCAACGAGGGAAATCTGGGACTCATCAAGGCTGCCGAGCGATTCGATGAGACACGTGGTTTCAAGTTTATCTCATACGCCGTATGGTGGATTCGCCAATCGATCTTACAAGCATTAGCAGAGCAGAGTCGCATTGTACGCCTGCCCCTGAATCAAGTAGGTTCACTGAATCGTATCAGCAAAGCCTTCAGCAAGTTCGAGCAAGAGCACGAGCGACGTCCAAGTCCTGATGAGATAGCAGAACTATTGGATATGCCCGTAGAGAAGATTGGTGACACCATGAAGGTAAGTGGCCGCCACATCTCGGTTGACGCACCTTTTGTGGAGGGTGAGGACAACTCGCTATTGGATGTGCTGGTAAACGATGATTCACCCATGGCCGACCGCACGTTGGTAAATGAATCACTTGCACGTGAAATAGACCGTGCATTGGACACTCTGACAGAACGCGAAAAGAAGATTATACAGATGTTCTTCGGCATAGGACAACAGGAAATGACACTGGAGGAGATTGGAGATGAATTTGGGCTGACCCGTGAACGTGTGCGCCAAATCAAAGAAAAAGCCATACGCAAACTTCGCAGCAATTCGAAGAACAAATTGCTGAAGTCATACCTTGGATAAGATTAACAGCGTTAACAAGAAAGATAACGTTGACAAAAAAGACTAAAACAGATTTCACTTGAAACGCATAACTATCATAGTCATTGCCTGCATTGCGCTCGTCAGCAGCATAGCCGCGCAGGGCACAACGCAGACAGCGATGAAAGGGCGAAAGCAACAGGTGTACATGTTTGGTGTAGCAACATCAATGAATGACTCACTGACCATAATCACCGACCTACAAACTGTACTGGCCAATGTGATGCCCAATGGTTTTATCTCCGAGCGTTCGCTTTATTCCCTGCAACTGAACAACTATTTAGTTGGCAAGCAACACCGCGAGAACATGACATGCGCCGTGTTTTTCAACAAAAGCAAGAAGAAGGCAGAGAAGAAATTCCAACGCGTAAAAAAGAAGTTCCGTGAGAAGCACGGCATTGTCACGCAACCATTGGGAAAAGACATGTTCCAGTTTGAACCGGAGGAATGGGCACCATGAAATCTACTTATTATCGCATAGCCGACCATTTAGTGTGTATCAAATACACGGACGAGAAAAAAAACGACGAGACCCTAATCCCGTCGTTTCGTCCATTTGTAGCAGAGCCGCAAAAGGGAGAAGAATGTCTGTTGACCCTGACAGTGGACGATGAAATGCAATGCGACGAAGAGCGCGACGAAGTAGGACAGTTCGATGGGTCAGGCAACAACTACGGAGTATACGCAATGCCTGATGGCGGCTACCTGATAGAGATGAGCAACTGGCGCGGAGAGTTGTGCGGAGTGCTTAGGTCGGACCGCATGTTTACAAAGAGCACTATAGCACTGAAAAGCGACCTACGCGCCAACCGCATGTTTGCCGTAAACAATGCCATAATGCTCGCCTACGCCTATGCCGGAGCAGACAAAGGCACAGTGTTGCTGCATGCCAGTGTCATCCGCAAGGACGGTCGCGGCTACCTGATGACTGCACCTAGCGGTACGGGCAAAAGCACGCACACCTTCCTTTGGTACAAAAACATACCAGGTTGCGACCTCATGAATGACGACAATCCAGTAGTGCGCATCATTGAAGGGAAGCCTATCATATATGGCACGCCATGGAGCGGAAAAACTCCTTGCTATCGCAACGTAAAGGCACCAGTAGGTGCTATTGTACGCATCTACCAGCGCCCAAAGAATGAGATTCGCCGCATGCGTCCTGTGGAATCTCTGGCACAGTTGTTACCGGCTGCCAGCAACATGAAGTGGGATCAGCGTATATATCTGGGAGTGTGCGATACATTGTCTGCAATTATCAAATCCGTCGGAATCTACGAGTTGGGGTGCCTACCTGATGCTGAAGCGGCTTTGCTTTGCTATGAAACAGTGAGTAAGAGTGAAGATTAAGAAGTGAAAACGCTCATTAAAAAGATATTGCGTTTCCTAATGACTCCCATGCGAAAATGTTACCAAAAGCGCAACGGAGTACATGGGGGCGAACCACGAAAGGAAATCCCCAATCGGGTATTATTGGGGTTGGCACGCGATATGATTCGCGAAGGTCACTCCGCAACAATTTCCGTAAAAGGCTTTTCAATGCGTCCTTTTCTAGAGCATGAGCGCGACCGCGTAGTATTGGAACCAGCAGGCGAACTTCACATCGGCGACGCCGTGTTGGCAGAGATTGAACCCGACCACTATGTACTGCACCGCATCATCGCCATAGAAGGAGACAAACTGACACTGATGGGCGACGGGAACATACGGGGAACAGAATCGTGCAAACGGGAGAATGTGGCAGGAATCGTCACACAATATCTACGTCCACACCGCACCCTACTCGCCAGCGACCCTGCACTGCAACGACGCATACGGCTATGGAAAAGGTTACTTCCCATAAGAAGATACCTATTAATTATATATAAGGCAATTGTGTGAGAGGTGAGAAGATACCTATAATTATAATATAAGATAAAAGATGAAGATTAAGGAAGGATTTGAACTACGTGATGTGTGTGGCGAGAATGTAATTGTTGCCACAGGCAGGAAAAATATAGACTTCAGCAAAGTCATCAGTCTAAATGAGAGTGCGGCCCTGATGTGGCGCGAGGTTGTAGGCAAAGATTTCACAGAAGAAGACCTTGTGAAAATACTAACCGATACCTATGAGGTGAGCGAAGAACAGGCTCGCAAGGACGTTGTAGCCCTGGTTGGCCAATGGCAGGAAATAGGCATGATTGACTAAAGTCGCCTATAGCCAACTAAACGATCGTAACGACCTCCTTGCGGACGATGGTAAACGAGAATGATGTATTCATTCTCCGTTTCATAGAAATTATCATCTGGCGACATGCCGTTTTCACAAATATACATATAGTTGTAGTAGCCCTGTTTCAAATAGATGGCTGCTTCGTATTGATGCGCTTCTTCATTCCACTGCATACAACATGCAGGGTCGAAAGGTCCATTAGCCCATTGGCCCCACACATACAGAGGAGAAGGCAATGGACGAGGCACTTGCAGTGTGAAGTGTACCCATAGATATTCACTCTCTGTCGCATCTTCCTCCAAGTCGTTATCCGTGCGCATGACAAAGGCTCCATTTTGATCTTCGTCATAGACATAATTTCGCGCTGGACGGTCAGTATAAAGCGTGGCATGATGATACGGCTCATACCAACGTATATTATCGACATTAAGTCCGGGCTTCTCTACATCCAAAATCTCAAACTTATGAAACTCATTGCCAGCTGGGAAGATTAGTTGCCGGCAGTGGGTGTATTCGACACCCCTATCGTTTTGTATGTTGGGGGGAAGATTCACTACGCGATTGTCTTGCCTACGGTTTTGCATGACCACCGTATGCAGTTCGCGGCGTGGGTCCACCACACGATTACTGCCATAACTGATGCTGTAACTTAATTGCTGGTGTCGCTGATTGAAATCTATGTCAGTGTTTCCACTCAACGTAGCCAGGATGCTCATGGAGGGTTCCACCACGCAGAACTCTGCCTTGAGCAGTGGCGACTCCATATCTTCGTCATCAAATATCGTCACGCGATAATTGCCAGAAAGGAGCATGCTTGTCTCGCTATTGGGTAAAGTAAGACGATAGTGCGTGTAGAGTTGAGTCGTATTGAAAGAATTCTCGTAATCCTCTATGGGTTGGTCGTTGAAACCAGCAAGATAGTCGCTTTCGAAGAGTCCCTCTGTCGGTGTCCAATCAGCATTACAATGCTCGATACGATATATGAGGCGGTGATAGTCGTGACTCATCTCGTCAAACTCAATGTTCAAATGCTGATGCTTTGTCATGTCAAGAACTGGTGGCAGCAAAGGGTCTCCGTCAACAGAAAGCTGCAACGATCGAAATTCGTTGGAAAAGACCTGATTTTGTTGCGCCAACAAGCAATTAGCAACTGACAATTGGCAAAGGACAAAAAGTAGAAGGACAAGAGTTTTCTTCATGGAAGGACATGAATTACACGAATTCCAAGTTGCGAGGGATGCTCGCCCATATATTGGTAAAGTGTCATGGGCTCCAGCACAACCTTCTTATGTATCTGACTGGCATTGAGCAAGTGGAGAGTCCCATCTTCGCCCCACTCAGCAAAACCTATATGTGAGATATCCAATCCGTCTTTGTTAGTGACAATGGCAAGGATGTCTCCATCTTGAATCAATTGTCCAACAGCCGACAACTTAAGTTTGTCGAGTTCGGCACGAGGAATGTACTTAACCTTTCTGCCCTGATACTCTTGTTCGTATTTTTTTATCCAAACCTGAGCATTCGTATCATCCTTTAGCATGGGATAGGACTGGGGATGAAGGCTCATATAATGCAGGTCAAGCGTTTGTGTTTCCGTCAGGATGCCTGGATAAATTCTTGGTTCACTTACGAAACCTTGACGCGCATTGCTATCTATCCACTGTGAGAAGTAATGATTACGCGAATGATAGCCACTCAATAGTCCATCACGATAACGAATACGAATGAGATTGCGACAATAATCAATATATCGCGTACTACCTTGACTTTGCGTAAGAGCAAGTGCCAAAGCTGTTTCCACAAAAGTAGTACAATCGAGCTGTCGTACGTTTACAACTAATTTCTCCTTTGGATTGACCTCCAGCGTCTGAGCCACATAAGGGGTTTCTAGGAACTGATGGGCATACCAAAGATGGAGAGGTTGCGTGGCTTCACGCTTTCCCCTTTTCAGCATTCTTTCCACGAATATACTATCTCTTTGAGCAAAGCAACAAGGAAGAGCAAAAAGGGACAAGATCAATAATAATATAGATTTCTTCAACATGGACTATTTTTGTAATTTTTCAAGGTTAGCATTCTTTTCAACGTAGCGCATCTGCCGCATAATCCAACTTTGGCGGCGCAACATATAGGATGAAGGATTCTTGGAACTAAAACGCAACGGGTTGGGTAACGTAGCAGCGATAAGTGCAGCATTGGCTCGTGTGAGTTCACGGGCAGAATATCCAAAGTGGAGTTGCGAAACAGCCTCAGCACCATAGATGCCGTCACCCATTTCTATTGAGTTGAGATATACTTCCATAATGCGATGTTTGTTCCACATCAACTCGATGAGAGCCGTGAAATATACTTCCAGTCCCTTACGGAACCATCCTCCGCCGGGCCAAAGAAACACATTCTTGGCAGTCTGCTGACTTATGGTGGAAGCACCGCGCTGCTTCTTTCCTCTGCGATGTTCATCTATGGCCTTCCCAATGGCATCAAAGTCGAAACCATGATGTCCCAAAAAGTTTTGATCCTCACTGGAGATAACAGCTACAGGCAGATGCCATGAAATATCTTCCATTGCCACCCAATGATGACGCAAACGCAACTTCTCACCATGCGACACCTGTTGGACACAACGTATAAGCATCAAAGGCGTCACATACACTGGACACCAACGTAGTATTAAAACAGAGAGGATTGTACTCCCAAAGAACAGGAGTACAATCCATCTCAAAATTCGTTGAATCTTCTTCATTGTTCTAGATTTTCTAGACTGTCTAGATTATCTAGAGTTTTGAGGATTATTCCAAAGTACCAGCCTCGGCGGCCTTAATCATTTCCTCGCTGGCCAAGAGATATACTTCAACACGACGGCTAGCATTTTTATCCTCAACACCATTGGCATCCTTGATGAGGAAATCAGGATTCTCTCCATAGCCTGTAGTAGCCTTGATTTGCTTCTTAGCAACATTACATTTACCAGTCAGGTAATTGGTAACAGCATTGGCACGCTTCTCACTAATCTTTTGATTAACGTCATCTGTACCTTCACTACTTGCAAAGCCACAAATAGAAACATCGCAATCGGTATAAATATTCAGGACGTCATCTGCAAATTTCTTTAAAGAACTTTGTGCCGTTGCTTTCAAGGTCGAAGAATTCTGACTGAACAGGATGCCATTATCGAAGGTAACCTTCACACCGTCAAGACCATTTGAGTCCTGGATCTTCTCAACCTGAGCAGCTTCAAGTGCCTTGGCAGCAGCAGCAGCCTTGTCCATCTTGCGGCCAATCAATGTACCTGCAGTAGCACCTACAGCTGTACCGGCAGCAGCACCGATGATAGCGCCCATCTTTGTACCTTTGGAACCACCTACAAAGTGACCAATGAGAGCACCAATACCAGTACCAGCAGCACCACCAGCAGTTGTACCAATGAGAGCGCCCTTACCAGTGTTGGACATGCCACCACAACCAGACAGAATGAGAGCCAGGCTCATCATA
>JAEEGL010935104.1_pt1 | contig 44783 bp, 34 predicted proteins | sample 9134231 | NCBI WGS metagenome assembly JAEEGL01 (sample SAMN16246548, study PRJNA631951) | gut metagenome | biome: gut microbiome; feature: rumen; material: fiber-attached | host: Bos | place: Iran: Karaj | collected 2018-10 | reverse complement strand
CAGCCCGTCGAGCATGCCCTTGATGGGGACACCAATGACTGGCAAGGTCGTGCTGGCGGCAATCACGCCTGGCAAGGCGGCCGCCATGCCGGCTCCGGCAATGATGACGCGGATGCCGCGCTCGGCGGCACCATGAGCGAAAGCTTCTACGGCTTGCGGTGTACGGTGAGCCGATAAGGCATTCACCTCAAACGGGATCTCTTGTTCGTCGAGCCACTTACATGCTTTTTCCATGACGGGCAGGTCGCTCGTGCTGCCCATGATGATGCTAACTAATGGGGTCATATTTTAGTAGTTTTAGGAAGCCCCCCTCAGTCCCCCCTAAAGAGGGGGAGGCTCAATGTTGCAGTAACTTAGTAAGTCCCCCCTCTTCAGGGGGGGATTTAGGGGGGCGAGTAACTCTTCATCCAAAGTATTTCATCATCAGGTCGACGCAGGCGAAGCCGACGGCAAAACCCGCCAACACCTGCAGCACCGTGTGGCGCTTGAGCAATAGACGTGACGTGCCCAGGATGCCTGCCAGCAGAATGGTGATGCAGAATACCCAGAAGAGGTTGAACGCGCTGAGTCCCTGGATGTGAATCTGATATAGCAGTCCCACCACGCCGCCAATGCCGGTGGCGTGCGCGCTGATTTTCCACCAGTGGTTCACAATCAGCACTACCAAGCATGCCAGGGCACCTCCCAGTGCGAACATCACAAACCACTGGGGCGAGTGGATATGGGCGAGGTATCCCGCCGCACCCAGATAGCACAGGATGCCGAAGGCATAGGGGATGGTGCGCTCTTGAGGATTCTCAAGGCGCTTGTCGCGGATAATGCCATAGTGATGGAGTATGCCAATCAGAATCATGGGCAACACGCAGGTGATGCCCAAAACCATGATAAGCACCATCACGCGTGTGCCGTTGGGCAGCAAGCACAAGACCGAGGTCCACAGCACCAACAAGGCACCGTATGTGGGCATGAGTAAAGGGCTCAGCACCGATGAGAAGAAACGTGCGCCGGCTACCAGGATGCGGCCTGTAGTGAGTCGTCCCATATTACAAGCGGGTGTTGCGTTTGCGGCGTTTCTGCGCCGTGTCAATCATCAGTTGGTCGCGATACTTGGCTACCGTGCGGCGCGCGATTTGGAAGCCTTGCTCGCGCAGCAATTCGCACAAGCGGTCATCGCTCAATGGATTGATGGGATCCTCGTTGTCCACCAGATGATTCAATGCCTTTTTGATGGCGAGGGTAGCTACTTCCACCTCGTTGCCATCGGCATCTTTTTGCTTCAGTCCTTCACTGAAAAATGACTTGAGTGAACGGATACCCCAGGGGGTTTCCACATACTTGTTGTTGGTGGCGCGCGAGATGACCGATATGTCAATGCCAGTATCTTCTGAAATTTCGCGCAACACCATGGGCTTGAGGAGCAATTCGTCGCCCTGGTTGTGGAAATAGTCGCTCTGTCGAACCATAATGGCGCGCATGATGCGATATAGCGTGTTCTGACGCATCTTCAGAAGGTTGATGTAGCCTGTGGCTTTGTCGACTTTTTGTTTGGTTACCTTTTGAAGACTTTTTTCGTAGGTGCTGACAGGTTTCTGCCGCTCATAGCCCGCCAGCACTTGGGCGTATGTTTGGGATATCTGGAGCTCAGGGATGTTGTTGCACAACGACAAAATCAGGTCATCGCCATCCTCCTCGATGAGGAAGTCGGGAGTGATTTGCTGGCCGTGCTCCTCTTCCATCGATGAGGCGAACGGTGCCCCGGGTTTCGGGTCAAGGTGACGAATGGTGCGTTCAATCTGTTGCATCGTGGCTTGGTCGATGCCCAATTTTGACCGGATTTCAGCATAGTTGTGCCGGGTATACTGGTCGAATAAATCGCTGATTACACGCAATGCCAGTTGGCTGATGGAATTCTCATTACGCTCAAGTTGCAAGATGAGGCACTCTTGTAACGATTCGGCAGCAATGCCAGCAGGCTCAAGCTGTTTGACCAGTTCAAGCACTTTCTTTACATCGTCAGTCTCTACCGAAACGCCTTCCTTGAAGGTTACATCATCGGCTATCGAGGTGACGGAACGGCGCAGGTAGCCCCAATTGTCAATGTTCCCGATGATGTGGCGAGCAATCATCTCATCTTGTTCGTTCAAGTCCTGCTCGGCAAGTTGGGGCCATAAGTGGTCCATCAGTGTCTCGTCGTTGACGATGACAGGCTCAAAGCGGTCACCCTCGTTGATGGTTCCGCCGCCTCCGCGACTGCGTCTTAGCATTGCGCCCTCGGCCCACTCATCGTTGCGTTGCAACTCGTCACTGCTCTCCTTGAACTTCTCCCCTTCCTCGTCGGTGGAGTTCATGCCCTCGTCGGGAGTGATGACCTCTTCCAGGGCAGGATTCTCATCCAGCTCTTTACGCACGTCATCCTCCATCTCTAGGGTGTTCTTTTCGACCATGCTGCCCAGTTGTCGTTGCAGTTGCAATTGCCGCTGCTTCTGTTCGGTCTTTTGTGAGAGTCCTTGTTTTGTTGCCATAATAATGGTTTTCAGTTTTCAGTTATCAGTCTTCGGTTGTCAATTTTTTTAATCTCACACAGATTACACAGAACTCACAGAATTTTTTTTTCTGTGTGCTAAAAAAAGAAGACAACACGGACAACTAAAGTCTAAAGACTATAATTGCCGCACGCAAAGGTACGATTTTTTTTTATTAAAACAACATTATTCTACTAAAAAAAGTCTGGACAACTGCCAACCTTTTTCAAAAAGTGGCTTTTGGGCAGTAAAGTGGGGCAGATAACGTGTGGCAAGCCAGATTAATGGCAGTTCGACGAGAACAATAACGGCGACAGTGACCATTGAGGTGGCAACAGATGTCGGGTTTATGCTGAAATGATGTACGCAGCGTTCGACAAGGAACATGATAGGCATGTGAGTACACAAGACCACTAAAGAGTATCGACCGATGTAACATATAACCGGAACATAGCGCAGTCGTTTGCAACACCAGGTCAATGCTAGAATCGACATTGTTGGCACGGCATAGAGATAGAGGTAGTTTGGCATTACTTGACGCCAAAAGTTGATCTCCTGAGCAAAGGGGTAGATAGCTGCAAGCACCAACAGCAGTGCTACCCAGCCCCAACGGTCGTGCCGAGAAGGCTCTAGGCCACCCAATCGCTTCACCTGCGAACCAAGCATGAAATAGGGTATGCCCAGCAAGGCGGTGTCAAACAAGAAGTATGCATTGAAGTGGTTGGCCGAAAGGTAGTAGCCAAACAAGGAGAGTGGGATGACGATGAACCAACGAAGCCACAGATTGGAGACATGCCGGTGAAGGAGATAGCAGATGATGTTCACTTCGAGCAAGCTCAACAAGAACCATAGCGGCACATTGGCACGCCACAATCGTTGTGTGAGTGGATCAATGAACATAGACCACTCGAAAGACCCAAAAGTGCGCTGCAAGGGAGCGAACCATTGTGAGAAACAAATGATCAAACAAGACAGCAGATAGAAGAACAACAAGGGCACGAGAATGTTGTTGACCTTTCGGCGAACAAAGTCGCCGAAACCATCGTACGTCTTGAAGAACACCCCCGAAATAAAATAGTACATGGGTATCCTGAATGACTCGAGCACATAATTGGTGTGCTCACCCAACAGCCCAAAGATGCGTTGGTCTGCATGGTTGATGACGATGAACAGGATGCACAATCCTTTCATGAAGTCGATGTAATGTAAGCGGGGAGGGGCTGGTGTAGTCATGGCTGAGAAATCATCTGGTCATAGTCTATACGGTCGTACACCATGCGCCCGATGGGGCGGTACTCATCACTCAATGGGTCGCGGTCGGCGTGATAATAGGGCGTACGTAATTGCGCCAAGTCAAAAATGATTTGGCACACATTGTCGTGCATGAATGGGTAAAGCCGCCCTCGCTCCAGTCTTGCAGCGGCATCGGGATGCTCTCGTAGATAGCGGTCGCTGCACCATACCACCATCGGCACGCTGTTCTGATAGATGATGGCTTCTGGCGATTTATTTGATGACTCGTCTCGGCCTGCAAAGTCGCGCCAGTCATAGATTTCCTCGCCATGGTCAGCAAAGTATATCACTACGGCATTGCTGTCTCGCCAAGCGTCAAAAATGCGGCCGAGCACATGGTCGTTGTAGCGTGTTGCGTTGTCATACTCGGCTATTTCGGAGCGCTTGCCGCTCGTGAGCCAAGGATGTTGTATGGCAACACTGTCGGCTGTGAAGTAGTCCCACTCACCACCGTGGGGATAGCGCTTGGTGGCTTGGAAATGCTGACCCATCAAGTGGAACAGAACCAGCTTGGACGACGAGCGATGTTTGTGCCATGGACTCTGAAGGTAGTCATCCACCAAGTCCTCGTCATAAGCAAAACAACTGTCGGCAATGGCGGTATAGCAAGTTTGGCGCAGACGCTCGTTATATAGCAGGCCATTCAGGGCAAAGCTGAATAACGCGCCTTTGAAATAGTTGAGTTGGTTGTCCCATGCAAAGACATCAAATCCAGCTCGACGCATCACTGACATCAACAATGGGCTGTCGCTCCAGCGCTCGCCATGACCAATGCTATTGCAGGACAAGGCATTCTTCAGACTGCTGCTGGTGTAGTTGTAAGGTGAGATGACGTCATCAAATACCCAAAGGTTGCCTTGCGACAACTCGTGAGCCATGCAGGGTGTGGTATTCAGGTAATAACCATACAGGCCACAGTGCGACTTGATGTGTGTCTCGCCAATCACCAGAACCACTGTGAGTGAATCGTCAGAATTGCCCATGACCGAATGCCCTTGCCGCAGTTCAGACTCACTGACATCGAGTGCGTGAGACATCTCGTGCATTCCAATGCACAACGTGTGCACCGAATAGGCGTAGGTGGTAAAGTTGTCACCACCCCAAAGGTCAGAACCATAAATCTCACAGACTTCCAGCTCCTCAACTGTGCCGCAGCGCAGCATCTGCACAAATGGGCGCAGGAGCCAAAAACAACCCAAAAAACATAGAACCACGATGATGCCAAGCCATGTGGATGGCCAGCGAGTAAGGCACCATCGATGCCCCCATCGCTCCAGCAAAACAATGGCAGCGACCATCAGTAGCATTCCTGTCCACGCCATGACGCTACCGCGTGAAAACAGGTATTGATGACAAAATTCTCCCGCCTCGCTGGGGTTGGTCTCAAGTAGCGTCTGCAGTACATCAGGCGTGAGCATCGTGTGGAAGTTGAATTTCAAAAACAGATAGACACCCCAATTGATTAGGCTGACCACATAAAGCGTCACCTTCAGCCAACGCCATCGGGTGAAACTCACTGCCGCCGTACACAAGTAGGATAACAGAAATGTGTAGCTGGCAAAATTAAAAAGTCGGTTGCAAAAAGGTGATTGCCATGTAAGACCTCTCAAGCAATCAGCAAGCGCGAGCCAAGTGTACGGTCCCCACATCAATAACAACAACACGAAAAGCACCGTTTCACGTTGCAGCGGGATAGAAAAACGTGATATTATTCGTGAAAGGTCTTTCATACAATGTTGCAATTATGGGGCATCCGTTTCAACAGAAGTCTGTAGAGTAAAGCCAAAGCTAACGACAAGATGAGATAAATCAACAACCAAACGTAAGGATTAGCTGTTTGCGCATGATAAACAGTAAAAACTCGAGCCAGAGGATGCATCACAAATAAAGCAGAAGACAATGTACCTAAAAAGTGAAAAGGTCGTATCACCCTCTGACCTAAGCACTTGACAAATGCGACAGCTCCCGCAATGACCAGCACGGGACACCACAACCACAGCTGAAAGTGAAGATTGAATGCCACCACACCGCACAAAGACACCAGTGCTATCATGACCCAGACCATTGCAGATAAGGATATGGTCTTGACTTGGCGACCACAAACCACTCCCATGCTTAATGGTAAGATGCCCATTACAAAGTTATGTCTAATCCACTCGAGCATGGAACCATCGGGCTGCTGAAGCACTTGAACTAACCAGCAAACAACAATCCAAAAAATTATCCAGCACCAATGGCGACGATATATAAGTAGACGGTAGAACAAATAAATCTGCATGACGAAACCAAAATACCAGTATGGACCAGGCTTGATGATGGTAACTGCATCGGGATGAAAGTTTATCAATAAAGTGGCTTGCAGCAAAAAACCACTCCAAGTTACCAAGAACTTATGAGCGTATAAGGCGATTGCCGAAAGGGTGATGACAAGTCCAGGAAGCATCAGCCAAAGCAACTTGCAATAGTGTGAAAAAAGGAACCGCGGCACAGGAACAAGGCTATCTGACTGCTCGTATTTCATCACTAGACCATAACCGGTGCAGAAGAGGAATATTGGTACTCCATAATGTCCTAAAAACGAAAACACATTGACGGGAGCATGCGTCACGTTTGAGAGCAAATGAAAGAACTGCAGCGTTCGCGCTTGAGAAAAACTGAACTCGTTCTCCAAGGCTGCATGTGGCAGATAGTGGCAAAAGTTATGCAGGACGATGCCCAAAATGGCCAATCCTTTCAAGGCTTGGCATTCGCCATATGTTAGTGGGTGTTGTCTGTTGGGCATTATCCGTCGATTTGATTTGAAACTACAAAAATACGCAAAAACTTTGGGATGAACCTTGTGAAAGGGTGAAAAATGTGTCTGATGTAACAAATTATGCTACAGATGATGCAGCAATACACTTTTTTTTGTAATTTTGCACGTTAAAACTAAAGACAATGCTCGACCTGAAACAACTCAAGCGACTCATTAAGCAGGAGCATAGCGACCTCCCTCGGGTCAAGGTGGCACTGCTGGGCGACACTGCCACCCAGTTGTTGGCCACTGCCATGCGGGGGGTAGCAATCGACATGGGGTTCAATATCGAACTCTATGAAGCAGACTACGACCAGGTGGAGCAACAATTTTTCGACCCTGACAGCGAGTTGCATCACTTTGAGCCACAGTATATTGTACTCTTTCAGGCAGTGCATCGCTTGGTTGATGACCATGCAGCCATGCCGCCTGAACAGCGCGGCTTTTTGGCGCAACGTAGGTTGGACTTTATTGAGAGCATTCTCAATGACAGGGCTTGGGAGGGATGTCGCATCATCTGCATGAACTACCCCGAGATTGACGATACGGTTTTCGGAAACTATGCCAATCAGGTAGAAGGGTCACTCATCTATCAGACGCGCCTGCTCAATGTGGGGCTCATGCAACTGGCACAGCGCTATGACAGTCTCTCTGTCGTTGACCTTGCGGCACTGCAGGCACAAATGGGACGCCAGACGATGTTCTCGCCCAGTGTCTATGCCTCAACCGAGATGGTACTCTCGATTGATGCCCTGCCACCTGTGTCCTACCGTGTCGTGCAGGTTATTGCAGCCCAGCGAGGCACTTTCAAGAAATGCCTGATTCTAGATTTGGACAATACCTTGTGGGGAGGCATCATCGGTGATGACGGCATGGAGGGTATCCAGTTGGGACACGGGTTGGGCATCGGGCGAGTGTTCACCGAGTTGCAGCAGTGGTGCAAGAAGCTGCAGCAACGAGGTGTCATCCTCTGTGTGGTGTCGAAGAACGACGAAATCGTTGCCAAAGAACCTTTCAGACAACACCCCGATATGGTGTTGCGCTTGGATGATATCGCCGTCTTTATCGCTAATTGGGAGACCAAGGTCGACAACATAAGAGCCGTGCAACAGATATTGAACATCGGGTTTGACTCGATGGTGTTCCTTGATGACAATCCCTTTGAGCGCGCCATCGTGCGCGAGCACATACCTGGCATCACCGTGCCCGAACTGCCCGAAGATCCAGCTGAATACCTGGAATATCTCTATAGCATGAACTTGTTTGAGACTGCATCGGCAAGTGAGGTGGATATCAAACGCACGCGACAGTATCAGCAAGAAGCGCAGCGTGTGGAACTCAAACGCACCTTTGACAACGAGCAGGAGTTTCTTGTGTCGTTAGACATGCAGGCCCGCGTCGAATCATTCAATACATTCAATACACCACGAGTGGCACAACTGACGCAGCGCAGCAACCAGTTCAACTTGCGCACTATACGTTACAGCGAGGATGACGTGAAACACTTGGCGCAAGACCCGGAGGTCATTGACTTGGCATTCTCGTTGAGTGACCGTTTTGGAGACCATGGGCTAATTGCCGTGGTGGTGATGCGCCCGCTGGACAGTGAAACCTTGTTTGTTGACACATGGCTCATGAGTTGCCGTGTGCTCAAACGAGGTATGGAACGTTTCACACTCAACGAAATGGTAGAAATAGCGCGAAGCCAGGGCTATAAGTACATTGTGGGAGAATATATAGCTACTCCCAAGAATGGTATGGTGGCCACACACTATGCCTCATTAGGCTTCACCCAACTCGAATCTGAACCAGCGAAATGGATATTGGATGTGGCCAATTATCGAACACTAGACACAGCAATCAGGAGATTATGAACGAAGAGATACTGAACGCCTTAACCGAGATTTTTCGCGACATATTTGATAATGAGGACATTGTCGCTACGCCCGCTCTTTGTGCAGATGATGTGGAGGAATGGGACTCATTGAGTCACATCCAACTGGTGGTGGCCATCGAGAAGCATTGGCACATCAAGTTCACAGCGCGCGAAATCATGAAGTGGCAGAATGTGGGCGAGATGGCTCAGGGCATCGCAGATAAGATAGCTTAAACGATGCTCATCAACTCGCTGTCGTTCTTGGCTTTCTTTGCCATCGTCGTGGTGGTTTACTTTGCGCCGGTGGTGCAGAGAAACTCTTTGCGTCAGAACTTGTGGTTATTGTTGGCCAGTTATGTCTTCTACGGGTTGGCTGACTGGCGCATGGTGCCATTGTTGTTGGGTGCGACGGTAGTCTTCTATGGATTGGGGGCTGCCGTCAAGCGCATGATGAACCATGAGAGGTGGAAAGCTGCTTCTAGATTGACAACTTTGGCTGCGGCACTTGGCATTGCTTTGCTTCTCTATTTCAAGTATTTAGATTTCTTTGGGCAATCATTTGCTACGATGCTGGCGGCAATGGGCTTTCAGGTGTCATGGACTACACTTCACATACTGGTGCCTGTCGGAGTGAGTTTTTTCACGTTCAAACTCATCAGTTATGTTGTGGAGATTCATCGTGAGCGTATCGAACCAACTCATGATTTTGTTCAGTTTGCAACCTATATTGCCTTCTTCCCCACCATTATGTCGGGACCCATCGACCGCCCGGGCAAGTTCTTGCCTCAGCTGCAGCGACAGCACTCGTTCGACGAACCGTTGGCATTGGATGGATGCCGGCAGGTGTTGTGGGGTGTTTTCACCAAGATGTGTGTTGCCGATAATCTGGCGCTGCTCACCGGTAGCGTATGGGGGATGCCGGCTGATTTTCCTGCTTCGCGGCTTTTAGTAGCGGCTTTGCTCTTCCCATTGCAGATGTATGCCGACTTTGCTGGCTACAGTGATATGGCAATCGGCGTGGCCAAAGTTCTAGGGTTTAGGGTCGAACGAAACTTCAACCATCCTTACTTGGCGCGCAATGTGGCCGAGTATTGGCGGCGGTGGCACATGTCACTAACTAGCTGGATTACCGACTATGTATTCATGCCATTGAATATCTCCATGCGTAATTGGGGACGGTGGGGGACTATCATCGCTGTGATGGTCAATTTAATAGTTATTGGTTTATGGCATGGCGCTAATTGGACTTACGCTGTTTTTGGACTTTACCACGCCTTGTTGTTCATTCCTTTGGTATTCTCGGGCTCGTTTGGACGCAACCGCAAACTCAAGCCATCAGCTCATGGCCTTCCAAAGGGAAGTGATTTTCTCAAGATGCTGGGCACCTACTGCTTGGTGGCGATAGGTCTGCTCATCTTCCAGGCACCTTCTCTCTCACGTTTATGGGAATATATTGCGGCATTGTTTAGGCCGTCACTGTTCACGTTACCGCCATTGGGATTGCCGTGGTTTACCTATGTGGGGCTGGCGATGCTGGTGGCTTGTGAGTGGTTGTGCCGCAACCGCGAGCACCCGCTGCAGTTCCTGCACGGTCCGGCCGCACGCTCTCGGGCCGTGCGTTGGGGCATATACTATGCGTTGATATTGTGTATCTTCTTTTTCCAGGGCGAGACGCAACAGTTCATTTATTTCCAGTTCTAGTCAGGCATGAAACGGTTTGTCAAATATCTTGTACTATTTGCGTTGCCTCTGTTGGCCTTGTTGGTTGCGGGAGAATGGCTCGTGCGGCAGTACCCCAACTCTTACCGATATAAGGCCGAATGGATGGATGCCCATGCCGACTCGGTGCAGACGTTGGTGATGGGGGCATCGCATATCTACTATGCCGTCATCCCTGACTTGTTGGGTGCCGACGTGTTCAACCTCTCGAACGTATCACAACTTTACGAGTATGACTGGTTCTTGCTCAACCGCTATTCAGCCCGGTTGGGAAGATTGCGCAACTTGGTGCTGGTTGTCGATGACAGTGCACCATTCGAGGATAAGATGGAGAACTTGCCCGAGGACTGGCATCGCTGCATCTATTATCGCTTGTATATGGGATATAACAAGCATTCACTCTTATCAAAGTATGGATTCGAGATGAGTCGCTTGTCTTCGTTCAAACTCAAGCTGGAGCCAGCACTTCAATATGCTTTGACAGGTGAGGCTGATTTGGACTGTGACTCGTTGGGTTTCTGCTGTACATTTGACACTCCCGAGGTGTTCGATACGACGGTGATGAACATCCGCAGCGTGAAGGTTATCGAGCGACATCGCTGCAAAGATTGGTCGCGGGTAGAGAATAACCGCGACTATCTGTTCCGCATTGCCGACTGGTGTCAGAGGCGTGGTGTACGTCTTGTGTTGGTCACCACTCCCATGTGGCAAGGGTTTTATAGCAAAATCAATCAGCAACAACTCGATACCATGTATTCGCTGGCCGACCAATGTGTCGCACGCTATGGAGCGATTTACAAGGACTATATGCGTGACCCGCGTTTTCAGGGTACAGATTTTCACGACGGAGACCACCTCTCGCGGCAAGGAGCTGAGAAGTTCACTAGAATCTTGAAAGAGGAAGTAGGGGGATTCTAACGGAATTTTTTGATGTGACGCAGCAGCCAGGCATAGCCGGCGGCAAGAATGATTGATGCGACCAGATAGACCAGCAATTCCATGCGGATGTGGTTGCGGGTGAAACCAATAACCAACTCACGAACAATGGGGTGCATGATGTAGACCGTGGCCGATATGCTTCCTAACCTAACAATAGGCCGCCACCGCAGAAACTTGCAAGACTTGACAAAACTCACGATAAACACTGCGGCCGGCAACCATCCCCACAGCCAAGTGTAAAAGTGCCAAAGGCTCCACACCATGATAATGCCGCTTGCCAATGCCATCAACCACCATTGCCAAGATTGCAGACTGATGTGGTCAAGATGCCGTGCCGCCACGATACCGGCAACAAATGGCCCGATATAACCCACCATATTCACGCGCATGAAATAGATGGCATAACCTGTTGGCTCACAACACATCTGAGCGACTCCGCAGCTTGCTACCAGCACCAATAGCAACAATTGGTGCCACCAAGGGTAGTTCTGTCGACGACGCAGCAGCAAGGCATAGACCAAATACAGTTGCATCGCCATGCCCAGGTACCAGTAGACAAAGGGATAAATTGAGATGTTTTTGTACTTTAGGTTACCAAGCAACATCAACTCGGTCAGGCGATCACGCCAACTCAATGGCCAAAAGTCATGAACGAGCCAAAATGCCGCAAAAGCTAAAAACATCGGCAAGAATAGCAGACGAATTAGCTTGGTGTAATGGGAACCAATAAATCTCCACCGACTGAACGAAACCGTAGAATGCTCATACTTCTTCACCAAGCCATAACCGCTCACAAACAAAAAACCTACCAAGGCATAGGTCACGGCATGAGACGCAAAGTCTAACGGAAGGTCTAGGGTGGGATGCAGCAGCATCTGCCACATTGCATCGGCACGCTCTTGATAGAACTGGAACTCGTTTTCGGCGGCAAAACCGCGCCAGTGAAGATAGTTGTGAAGCATCACAATGACGATGCATAGGGCCTTGATGATCAGCCCCTCGTCACGCGTCAATAGAGGAGTCTCGGGTTTTGCCATGAGATTTACAGGATTCTTCGGCTTTTGTCGGGCAAGATGTCCTTCTCAATGTGGTTTAGAATGCCCTCCAGTTCAGCGCGCGTGCCAGCCTGAAGCATGGCAATGCGCGTAGAACGGAAGTCATAAATGCCCTTGAGCAGGGGCGTGGCGGCAAGGTGGCGGCGGATGTGCAGGATGCCGCGGCGTTCGTCGATGCGGTCAATGCTTTCGGCAATCTGTCGGCGTAGCAGTGCCATTTTCTCGCTGTCGCTGATGTCGGGCAGGGTGCCATCAGCAAGGAACTGCTTCATCTCGCGGAAAAGCCAGGGGGCACCAATTGAAGCGCGCCCAACCATGATGCCGTCAACGCCGTATCGGTCGTAGTATTCGGCCAACTTTTGTGGTGTGGTGATGTCGCCGTTGCCTATGATGGGGATGGTCATGCGCGGGTTGGCCTTCACCGCGCCGATGAGTGTCCAGTCGGCCTCGCCGTTATACATTTGCGACCGTGTGCGGCCATGGATGGTCAATGCCTGAATGCCGCAGTCCTGCAATTGTTCGGCAAGTTCAACTATGTTCTTGCTGTTGTGGTCCCACCCCAAACGCGTCTTGACTGTCACAGGTAACTTGACGGCTTTGACCACCTCACGCGTTATCTCGAGCAGCAAAGGGATGTTGCGCAACATACCGGCACCGGCACCCTTGCCTGCAACCTTCTTCACTGGACATCCAAAGTTGATGTCCAGCACATCGGGATTCGCTGACTCGGCCATGCGTGCTGCTTCGACCATCGAATCGACAGTGCGACCATAAATCTGGATGGCGGCGGGTCGTTCGCCTGGCTGGATGGTGAGTTTGCGCAACGTACTGTCGATGTTGCGGATTAGTGCGTCGGCACTGACAAACTCAGTATAGACCATGTCGGCACCCTGCTCACGGCAGATTTGCCTGAACGACTGGTCGGTAACATCCTCCATCGGGGCCAGCATCACTGGCCGTTCACCCAGATTTATGTCGCCTATCTTCATTCTTTAAACAATGTCAAGTTTTATTTTGTTATGAATCACTTCATGGGGCAGCCGGTGGATATCTTTTGGAAGAAGTCGTTGCCCTTGTCATCGACGAGGATAAAGGCGGGGAAGTCCTCGACCTCAATCTTCCAGATTGCCTCCATGCCGAGTTCGGGATATTCCACGCACTCGATGCTCTTGATGTTGTTTTGTGCCAGGATGGCTGCGGGGCCGCCGATGGAGCCGAGGTAGAAGCCGCCATGCTTGCGGCAGGCGTCGGTGACCGCCTGCGAGCGATTGCCCTTGGCGAGCATAATTAGGCTCCCGCCGTGATCCTGGAACTCATCAACATACGGATCCATGCGGCCTGCCGTAGTAGGACCCATAGAGCCGCATGCCATGCCTGCAGGTGTCTTCGCCGGTCCGGCATAATAGATGGGGTGATCCTTGAGATATTGCGGCATGCCCTCGCCTGCGTCGAGGCGCGCCTTGATTTTGGCGTGCGCAATGTCACGTCCCACGATGATGGTGCCGTTCAGGCTCAGGCGGGTGCTCACCGGGTATTGGCTCAGCAGTTTGCACACTTCGCTCATGGGTTGATTGAGGTCAACCTTCACTGCCTCGCCTTCACCTGCTTGGCGCAGTTCTTCAGGAATGAGTTCGTATGGCTTGTCGTCAAGCTTCTCAATCCACACGCCATCACGGTTGATCTTGGCCTTGATGTTGCGGTCGGCGCTGCAACTCACGCCTAGGCCGATGGGGCAGCTGGCGCCATGGCGCGGCAGGCGCACCACACGCACGTCATGGGCAAGGTACTTGCCACCGAATTGTGCGCCAAGTCCAATCTTGTGTGTCTCTTCAAGCAGCTGCTTTTCGAGCTCGATGTCGCGGAAGGCACGGCCGGTCTCGTCGCCTGTAGTGGGCAGACTGTCGTAGTAATGTGTGCTGGCGAGCTTGACGGTGAGTAGGTTCTTCTCGGCGCTGGTGCCGCCAATGACGATGGCAATGTGGTAGGGCGGGCAGGCGGCTGTACCCAGCGACTTCATCTTTTCAACCAGGAAGGGGATGAGCGTGCCAGGGTTCTGGATGCGCGCCTTGGTCTCTTGATACAGGTAGGTCTTGTTCGCACTGCCTCCGCCTTTGGTGACGCAGAGGAAGCGGTACTCCATGCCCTCGCAGGCCTCAAGGTCAATCTGCGCAGGTAGGTTGCAGCGGGTGTTCACCTCGTCAAACATGTTGAGGGGAGCGTTCTGCGAGTAGCGCAGATTCTCTTGTGTGTAGGTGTTAAACACGCCGCGCGACAAGGCTTCCTCGTCGCAGACCCCCGTCCAAACTTGCTGGCCCTTCTCGCCATGGATGATGGCGGTGCCAGTGTCTTGGCACAAGGGGAGTTTGCCTTTGACACTGACCTCGGCATTGCGCAGGAAGGTCAGGGCGACATACTTGTCGTTCTCACTGGCTTCGGGGTCGTTGAGAATCTTAGCCACCTGCTCGTTGTGGGCACGGCGCAGCATGAACGACACGTCGCGGAAGGCATGCTGTGCAAGCAGGGTAAGTGCCTCGGGCTGAACCTTTAGCATGGGTTTACCTTCAAATTCGCCCACCGACACATAGTCCTTGGTGAGCAGGTAGTACTCGGTGTTGTCCTCACCCAATTGGAACATGGGCGCATACTTAAATTCAGGAATGTTTGCCATAATGCTTTATTTAATTAAGAATTAAGAATTTAGAACCTTTAGCTCGCCAAAGTCTGCGCTTGCAAGTCGGCGAAGCCGGGGCAAGCTATCAAGCAGACCTTTGGCAATTAAGAATTTAGGCTGCCAGACTGTATTTGTGCATTAAAGAGAGCCCTCCACAGCGGGTCGTCGGGGATTGGGGCGGTGACATCAATCTCCTTGCCTGAGACGGGATGGGTGAACTGGATGCGGTGGCTTTGCAGCGAGATGCTCCCGTCGGGGTTGCTGCGCTCGGCACCATACTTGAGGTCGCCCTTGATGGGGCATCCGATGGCGGCAAGTTGGCAACGGATCTGGTGTTTACGCCCGGTGATAAGCTCAATCTCCAGCAGGTGGTAGCGGTCGCTGCTGGCTAGCAGGCGGTAGTTGAGCACCGCCTTGGTGCTGCCGGGACGTTCGTTGGCCGAGGCGTAGGTCTTGTTGTTCTTTTCCACGCTGGTGAGCCAGTGGGTGAGTGTACCGCTGTCGTGTGGAGGACGGTTCTTGACGATGGCCCAGTAGGTCTTGCGGACTTCTCCACGGCGGAACAGCTCGTTCATGCGCGACAGTCCCTTGCTGGTGCGGGCAAACACTACCAGTCCCATCGTTGGGCGGTCGATGCGGTGCGTCACACCGCAGAACACGTTCCCGGGTTTGTTGTATTTCTCCTTTATCCACCGCTTCAGTGTCTCGACTAGCGGCTCGTCTCCAGTGCGATCGCCCTGAACGAGTTCGCCTGGGGACTTGTTAACGATGATCAGGTGGTTGTCCTCGTAGATGACTTCCATATAATATTTCCATATAATATAATGTGTGAAAAGGTTTGCAAATTTACGAATTTTTCTTGAGTCGTGAGTAATGCTTGTTGAAAAAATATCACCGTGCGCTGAATAACATGTTATACAACATGATTTTGACTTTTTTTTGACAAAAAGTGAATCATTTGTTTCAGATTTAACATTTGGTTTTGTCATTTTGCAAAAAATTTACTATCTTTGCCCCTTGAAATGCCATCAAATAGCTCACTTTTAGCTCTATTGGTGGGAGTAATTAGTTGATATTCAGTGCGATTTTTGCTCAAGGTCGTGCACGATTATCATCTATTATCCTATAGTCGCCATATAGTGATTGATGGACGATAGAATTGTTTATAACTAACAAAAATAACTTAATTTAGTGCTTATGAGTCTCAAAAAATTACTTTTGCTCATTGTAGTCTCGTTGGTGGCCTTTGCCATTGATGCCCAAGTGGTGGCGTCGGGTACGGTCTATGACGAGAACAATGAAGAGGTGATCGGTGCGACGGTCGTCCAGAAGGGAAAACCTTCGAACGGCACATCCACCGATTTTGATGGCAAATTCACGCTGAATGTACCCGCAGGCGCTCATCTCGTGATTACCTACATGGGATATGAACCGGCCGAGGTTGCAGCTAAGAGTGGCCTTAAAATTACCCTGAAACCGAAAGATGATGGTGGTGTCAACCTGGGCGAAGTCGTCGTGACTGGTTACCAAAAGGTGGACAAACGTCTGTTTACCGGTGCAACGACCAGTGTCGACGCATCGAAGGCCAAACTGGACGGTGTGGCCGACGTGAGCCGAGCTCTTGAAGGCCGTGCGGCTGGTGTGTCAGTGCAGAATGTGTCAGGAACCTTCGGCACAGCCCCCAAGATTCGAGTCCGCGGTGCAACCTCCATTTATGGTAACTCTCGCCCGCTGTGGGTGGTCGATGGCGTGATTCTTGAGGATAACGTCGAGATTAGTGCCGATGACCTGTCATCGGGTGATGCAACTACACTGATTGCTTCAGCTATCGCTGGTTTGAATGCCGATGACATTGAGAGCTTCCAGATTCTGAAGGACGGTTCGGCAACCTCAATCTATGGTGCGAAGGCTAACGCTGGTGTGATTGTGGTGACCACCAAGACAGGTCGCAAGGGACATTCACAAATCAACTATACTGGCGAGTTCACCTATCGCCTCAAACCAAGTTATCGTGACTATAACATCACGAACTCGCAGGAGCAGATGGGTATCTACAAGGAAATGGAGCAGAAAGGATGGCTAGAATTTGCCTCTCTTGCAAATAGTACCAGTACAGGTATTTATGGCCAGATGTACCAGCTCATCAACCAGTATAACACAACAAACCATCAATATGGCTTGCCTAACACAGAGGCTGCCCGTAATGCTTTCTTGCGTGAGGCTGAGTTCCGCAATACCGACTGGTTCGACCTGTTGTTTAATGACAACATCCTGATGAACCATGCCGTAAGCATCACTGGCGGTACTGATAAGGGCTCGTTCTACTCGTCAATCTCGTTGATGAACGATCCAGGATGGTATAAGTCGAGCAGCGTGGAGCGCTACACATTCAATAGTAATGCTATCTACCAACTCACCGACAAGATTCGCGTGAAAATCTTGACGATGGACTCTTACCGCAAGCAGAAGGCTCCAGGAACCTTGAGCCAAAATGTTGACGTGGTCAATGGCGAGTTCAACCGCTCGTTTGACATCAACCCGTTCTCTTACGCGTTGAATACTTCGCGTACGATGGATCCTAATATGATTTATCGTCGCAACTACACTGACTTCAACATCTTCCATGAGCTGGAGAACAACTACATCGACATCAATGTGCTCGATGTGAAGTTCCAGGGTGAGTTGAACATCAAACCCATCATCAAGCAAGACCAGTCTCTGGAAATTAACTTGCTTGCAGCTTACCGTTACAGCAACAGTGAGCAGAATCACTATGTCAAGGATGACAGTAACCAGGCTATGGCTTACAGGGCCGGTATTGATCCTGAGGACGCATTAGTGCGTGCTAGCAACACCTATTTGTATACTGACCCAGACGACCCCAATGCGCAGCCCGAAACTGTTCTTCCGAAGGGTGGTATGCTCTTCTATAGCAAGAATTCAATTGCCCAGACCGACTTCCGTGCCACGGCGCAATACATGAAGAACTTTGGTGGTGTGCATCTGTTAACTATCTTCGCAGGTGCCGAGGCCAGCAAGGTCGAGCGCTATGCGCAGTCGTTCGATGGTTGGGGCATCGTCTATGCAAATGGTAACATTCCATTCCTCAAGCACGAGTTGTTTAAGCAGATGGTTGAAGAGAATGGTACTTATTTCAGTGATGGACGTACCCACCGCCGTAACGCAGCTTTCGTAGGAAATGCGAACTACAGTTTCAAAGGTCGTTATATCTTGAATGGAACCATCCGCTATGAAGGTTCTAACCAAATGGGTGAGACTCGCCAGAGCCGTTGGCTTCCCACTTGGAACATTTCGGGTGCATGGAACGTCTATGAGGAACCTTTCTTCAAGGACTGGAAAGGCAACAGTACTTTGAGTTATGCTAAGTTGCGTGCTTCTTATTCATTGACGGGTGAGAGCGGCCCGCGTGGCTATGCTAACGCAGAGGCGTTGTATTATCCCAATCGTCCGTGGCGACAGGAAACAGATGCCATGGAGATGGGCCTTTACTTGGCTGGACTGGCCAACAGCGAGTTGACCTATGAGAAGAAACATGAGTTGGACCTCGGTGTCGACCTCGGTTTTATCAACAATCGCATTAACGTTGTCTTCGACTGGTACAAACGTAACAACTTTGACCTGATTGGACATCTCTATACCTCGGGTGTGGGTGGCCAGACCCAGAAGTATGCCAACGTCGCCGAGTTGGCATCGCATGGTGTTGAGTTTACGTTGACAACCAAGAACTTTGAGGCTATCCGTCCAGGTGATTTCTCTTGGACGACCGACTTTACTTTCTCCTACGCCAAGAATAAGATTACTAAGCTAATCTCTCGCTCGCGTGTCATTGACCTGGTGCCGGGAACTGGCTTCCCGCTGGAAGGATATCCCGTCCGCGCCATCTTCTCTATCCCGTTCATGGGACTTGACTCGCATGGTGTGCCGATGGCAATGAATGAGTACCATGAAGTTACGACCGATGGTGTCAACTTCCAAGAATTTGACCTACTTGACTTCCTCAAGTATGAGGGACCAGTTGACCCGCTCTATACAGGAGGTTTCGGTAATAATTTCAGCTGGAAGGGATTGTCGCTGAACGTGTTCATGACCTATTCGTTCGGCAATAAATTGCGCTTGTCTCAAGATTTTGCAGCTGCCTACAGCGACCAGACGGCTATGCCTAAAGATTTCAAGAATCGTTGGGTGATTCCTGGTGATGAGGCCTATACTGACATACCTGTCATTGCATCTCGCCGACAGACGTATTCTAATATCTATCTTAGTCGTGCTTATAATGCCTACAATTATAGTACTGCACGCATTGCTGATGGTGGTTTTATTCGATTGAAGGAAGTAGCCATCACTTATGAGCTGCCCAAATCATTCCTTCAGCATCTGAGATTGAATACGGCTTCGGTAAAACTTGCAGCTACCAACATCTGTCTGCTCTATGCCGACAAGAAGCTGAACGGACAAGATCCGGAGTTCTTCAATAGCGGTGGTGTGGCTTCGCCCAACCCCAAGCAGTTGACATTCACACTGAGATTTGGACTTTAATGTAATGTGTAATTTTTTAGTGCAAGAATATATGAAAAAGATATTGATTTCTGCATTGACGTTGTCTATGGTCGCGCTCACCGCCTGCAACGACTTCCTTGATGTCGTTCCTGACACGCGTGTGAAACTAACGAATGTAGAGCAGTGTCGGCAACTACTTGTTGATGCGTATTCCAGCTCTAGTTATGCGGCAGTTTGTGAATTGTCAAGTGATAATATCACTGACAATAATTCACCCTCACCCTCAGGAGTGAGATACAATCGTCCCAACTATGCGCAGACCGATGAGGAGCTTTACACCTGGAGCGATGTAAAGAATGGTATGGGCAATGAGACTCCCTCAGGTGTATGGAGTGGTTGCTATGGAGCAATCGCCGATGCGAATGCTGTTTTGCAGGCACTCGATCAGATGAAGGAAGCTGGAGATGTCTCAGAAAGTGAGATGCCCAAGTTCAATGCCGTAAGAGCTGAAGCCTTGCTCTGCCGTGCTTTCAACCACTTTGTGCTGGTCAATGTGTTCTGTATGCCCTATCGTGGACCGCAACAGACTGACAAGGGTATCACGTACATTACTGAACCCGAAACAAAAGTGTCACCACAATATGACCGCGGAACGGTGGCGCAGGTTTACGAAATGATTGAAAAGGACTTGACCGAAGGACTTGAATTGGTCACGGATACCTACTATGAAATCCCGAAGTATCATTTCAATAAGCGTGCGGCTTATGCCTTCGCAGCACGTTTCTACTTGTTCAAGAGAGAGTATCCGAAGGTTATCAAGTATGCTGATATGGCATTTGATGGACTGGATCCCGCTGCAACCATGAACGATGTGTGGGGTAAGAGCTCACAATTCTATGAACCAGACAATCTGGGTAAGTATTATACTAGCACTGAGCGTCCAGGAAACTTCATGTGTGTTTCTTCTTATTCGACATGGGGACGACGCGCAGGATACCGCTTCACGCTGAATCGTGAGGCAAAACGCTGCACGATCCAAGGTCCTGGCCCAACTTGGCGTGGTTGCCAGTGGTACAACCAAAGTGTTGAGGATAAGTTCAATAAGTATTTTGCAATGCATCCGTGCTTCCGTAGCATGCTATATTATAGTGGTGACCCGGAGTGGGGACTCTATTTCTTGCCAATTCAGTGCGAACAGTTTGAGTATACTGATAAGATTCAAGGTATCGGCTATGCCCACATGGTACGTGTCGAGTTCAACGCCGAGGAAACTTTGTTGTGCCGCGCCGAGGCTAAGGCATTTATGCAGGACATAGACGGTTGTGTGGCTGACCTTAAGATTTGGGATGACGGGCGTCGCAATGGACTTCCCAAGAGTGAGGTAAAATATATGGAAGATTCGTTGACACGTGAACTCATTGAGTTTTTCTACCAAGATGATGAAACAGCTTCAGGCGAGGAAGTCGGCTATGGTATTGTCAAGGATATCCATATCGACGAGGTTTGCCCAAGTGAATATCCACTAACCGATAACATTAAGCCCTATGTTCAGTGTGTGCAGCACTTCCGTCGTATCGAACTTGTACACACGGGCATGCGTTGGTTTGACATCAAACGTTTTGGTTTGGAAGTTGTCCACAAGTATGGTCGTGACGGTGTGTTGACGCTCAAGTCGCTTGACCGTCGTTATGCGATACAGATACCTACCGAAGTGTTGTCGGCCGGCATTGAGCCAAATGATCGCGAATCAGTGGTTTCGACGACTCAATACGGAATTCCTGACACGGCAGGGTTGGTAATGGTGAATTATTAATGTCTATTCTTTGTTGATTATGAAAGCATTAAAGAAATATATCGTAATTCTTCTTCTCGCTATAACGGCAGTTACTGTATGTTCTTGCGGCGAAGAAAAGCTCGGTCCATCGATTTTCCCCGATGTGGACGATACGCTTGACCCGACATCTTCCACTTATAAGTTCGACAAGTGGTTGCGCCAGACTTTCCGTGATCCTTACAATCTGGACTTCCTTTATCGTATGGAGGATGTGGGAACCAACATGAACTATAATCTAGTTCCTGCAAACTATGAGCAGTCAGTTGACTTAGCAGTTTTGTGCAAGTATTTGTGGTTTGACGTGTACAACAAGGTTGCAGGCGAAGAGTTCTTGAAACAGTATGGCCCGCGAATTCTTCACTTAGTGGGCTCGCCGGCGATGAATGCACTCAGCGGTACCGAGATTGTAGGACTCGCCGAGGGTGGCGTCAAGGTGACGTTGTTTAAAGTCAACGAGCTTGATGTCAACGATATCGCTTCGCTCAATGAACTTTATTTTAAGACGATGCATCACGAGTTTGCGCACATCTTGCACCAGACCAAGACAATCCCTGTCACTTTCCGCACCTATTCTGCCGGTTATTATGATGGTAGTAACTGGCAGAGCAGAGATAGCAGATTGCTCAACTCGCAGGGCTTTGTCACTAGTTATGCCAGTTCGGCGGTTCGTGAAGACTTTGCCGAGACGATTGCTAATTATATTGTGCAGCCCGATGAGTGGTGGGACTATATCTATACCATGGCTTCACGAGGCTGGGCAACTGATGGTGACCCCCAAAATCCTGACGCAGCCTACTATTGTTACTATTACTACGAGAACAACGAGGCTGGTGACGAGCACCTCAAGTACGTGTCAAATGTAGTTGAGGAGACTGATGAGGACGGTAATGTGGTGTATTATGTGGGTAACTTAACCGACAGTGATGGTAACCGTATCATTGCTTATCCTGTTCAAGACGAGGATGGTATTGATGGTGTAACCATCATCAATCAAAAGATTGAGGATGCCCGTCAGTGGTTACGTACTGAATTTAATGTTGACCTTGACAAACTACGTGAAGAGGTCCAAAGTCGTCAACTTAACTATCTTCAGCATTTTAATGTTATCCGTGCTGAAATTGATAATATGCAATGATTCAAACGCACTTAATAATTTGACAGACAATGAAGAACTTTAGATTTTTTATTGCAGCATTGGCGTCAATATTTGTAGTCACATCTTTTACGTCTTGTACGCATGAGGTGGACGACGTTTTCGAAAAAAGTGCTGCCGAGCGAATGTCAGATGCGATTAGTAACTATACTAAATTGCTGACTGATAATGGAGGAACATGGGCAATGGAATATTTCTCTAACTCCTCTACACCTGGTTTTGTCTTTCTTCTAAAATTTAGCAAGAATGGTGATGTCACTATCTCAGCTAACTATAATGCTGAACAAGCAAGTGAGTATGACTCTGACACCTCGGAATGGAGAGTCATCGGTGACAATGGTCCTGTGCTAACTTTCGATACTTATAACGAAGTCTTGCACTTGTTCTCTGACCCGGCTTATTCACCACGCGGAAGAGGTTTTGAAGGTGACTATGAGTTTAATCTGATGAAATATCAGAACGATACGATCTTCCTCAATGGCAAAAAGAATGGTGCCGATATTGTTATGTACCGTGTTCCTGAAAATACCAATGTTGCTGACTATTTTGCAGAGTTGTTCAAGATGCAAATGAGTACGACAACTGTCTATTTCCCATTGCACCGACTCGTTGGTAGTAATGGCCAGGAATATATGATTAGTGGCATCGGCGACATGGTGGTGTCAATCTATCCGCGTCTGGGAGATGAAATCTCACAGACTGTTGACGCAAACGCTATTGTAACCCTTGACGGTTTCTATTTCCAGAATCCTGTAGACTTGATCGATCCTGATGGTGGCCATACCTTGAGCGTTCAGCATTTTCTGCGTCAAGAGGACGGAAGTTTCTTGTGTACAGATGACGGTGTGTCGCGCATCATTGGAATGGATTTCCCGACCATGTTAAATGACAAGCTTTATTCTTGGCGTATTGACAAAGACGCCCTTGGAGGTCGATTCGCTGAGCTTTATCCTGCAATTGATGATGCTAGTTACAAGAAGAATCGCCGTAGGCTATCATATGTTGATTTGGCTTATAATTCCAGCACTAACATGTTTAATTTCCAGTTCCAAACGGGTTCGAGAGCATGTAACTTTGGCTTGGGAAATTTTGTCTTTGAAGGCGATAAGAAAGTGAAATTTGTACTCTCAGGCGAGAACAATACTAATGCAACATCGCTTCTTAGAGACGTTCCTCTGACGCAAGAATGGTTTGACTTGTTGGATGACACATTCATCATGTCCAGTGAGTCGGCGTTTGACCCTTACATTGTCAAGTTTACAAGTAGCAAAAATTCAGAGAATTTCTTCACTCTGAAGATTTATCAACGTAACGAAGAAGAAGGTGGAGGGGATGTAAACTAATAAATGCATTAACAATTGTCCTGTCGCTTCGTAATGAGGCGACAGGACGCAAGTATAATTTCTATTTGTTCTTTTAGTTTGTTTTTTTAATTTTTTATCTTTATGAAAAAGTTCTTACTTTTCGCAATTGCGTTGACTTTATCTGTTGGCGCAAATGCTCAAATGCTTGCTAAGAGCCAGCAAAAGCAGGCTATTGCTACGCAGATGCGTATGGGCGAGAATTTCGCTAAGCGCATGTATGACAATGGTACAAGAGCGCGTCGCGTTATGGTAAACGCAGAGTCTGAAATTGACACTTGCTATCTGCGTCCTAAGGGCACCTATTATTGGGCGTCCGATGCATCCGACCGTGGCTTTATTGGTTATCTTGTGCCAGCAATGACTGACATGACTTGGCGCAACGCTACGCAGAATGCTCCTGAGAATGCACAGTGGGGTTGGTATACAATCGACCACGACTCGGCTCAGTATTATCTGCGCTCGACCGACTATGACTTTGTTGAGAACGAGATTCCTTCACTATTGAAGAATTACTTCCAGATTGGTAACCAACTTTACTGGCTTCAAGCACGTTCGTCTAACCCACCTATTCTGGTGCTGAACGACTCGGAAGACTATTATGAGTTTGAAGGTCTGATTCAGTATGGTGGCACTCCACGCATTATGACTGATACTACGCAAGCTTTGTTTGCTAACTATCCCGTGACTAGCTACTGCCAGTTTAGCGAAGACTGGATGAGCTTTAATGCTGGATATTTCTATATGGCTACTAATGAGTGGCAGTATGGTGCCAATGATGTCAACAATGATTATTGGTTGCCTGAAGTCAGAGAGGAACTTTTTGAAAATGACCCAGACAATGTGACTGAGGTCAAACTCACGGGTGTGACGCAATTGCTTGATGCTCCCAATGCTCCTTATCTTCTGAATGCTGTTAATTGGGCGTTTGGTTATTATTCGTCGAATAAAAATGGTAAGCCTGTTGAAGTTACTTTGAGTATTTACAAAGTTGTGGACAATGGTGATGGACTTGAAATGGGCGATCTTATCGCTACGTCGGTTGCTACTCTGCCTGTCAAGAAGAATACAACCAGCAACTCGTTTGTAACTGTTGCTAACTTCCCGTTGACCACTATTGCTGATGATGGTGGCGAGGAGGATGGTATTGTGATTGACGATGCTGTTGCTCTTGTGGTTTCTGGTTTTGCCGAGGGATTTGAATCCAATGCTTTCCAAATCCTCACTACACCAGTTGTTGGACAATATCGTCCAAAAGCTTTAGTTGAAAGAAGATTTGATGCAGCTGCTAATCTTGATGTGACCTACAATGGTGAAACTCGTCCATTGTTGTACGATGTTTCGTTCGGATACTATTTGGATGATGAAGAACCCAATGATTCAGTGTACTACATTACTAACTTCCGTTATACACTTGACATGGAGATGCCGTGGCTTACTCCTGAAACGACAGTTGTTGAGCTTGATGGTACGGGTGCCGAGGTGGTTCTCCCGGTTAGCGCTTGCCGTTCGAGTGACGAATGGACTGTTACTTTGGAAGATGGATCAGACCTGCCTGAATGGCTGACTATTGACTACAATGATGAAATGTATCGTGACGTTGCTTATAACCAGAACACCGAGTTGACCTTTAGCGCAGAAGCGCTGCCTGAAGGTGTCACTGGACGTGAAGCTAAGGTGAAACTCTCTTATCGTGGTTGTGCTGAGACTGTGATTACTGTCAAGCAAGGTGAGGGTGGTGAGCCCCAGCCCTCCAAGGTTTATGTGATTGGTGATGCTCCTCTGGGTGGATGGAATCCCGCAGCTCCCATCGAGATGACCGAGAATGAAGAGACTGCTGGCCTGTTCACCTACACAGTTAATGTTGAGGAGGCTAAGGATATTTACTTCGTCTTTACCGAGGGCATTGGCTCTTGGGATGAAGTCAACGCTCACCGTTATGGCCCGACCGAGGCTAACCAGGATGTCGTTATGGGCGAGGATATGACTACTCAGCTCTCGACCAACGACCAGGCTGCTTACAAGTTGGCGGCAGCAGTGGCAGGTGAGTACACCATCACGTTTAACAAGAACGAGATGAAATTCCGTGTGGATGGTCCTGAGGTGGAGCCCGACTATGTGCTGCACTATGGCAGAGAGGGTGTAGAGTGGCAGGATGTAACCTTCGTGGCCGGTGAGGGTGACAACGAGGGCAAGCTCGTCGCTGCCGACGTGGCGTTCGACGCTGGTACTGAGTTCGGTGTCAAGTATGGCGAGACCTGGTATGCCGGTCTGCCCAACGAGGGTGAAGACAACTACGTCATCCACTACGGATGGTGCACCGATGTGCCTCTGAGCACCGGTGACAATGTGAAGAACTTCATCATCAACGAGGCTGGCACTTACACCTTCCTGCTGACCGTTGGTGAGGAGAACATCACCATGACTGTGAACGGCTTCACCGCTCCTGGCGTTCCTGGTGACGTGACTGGCGACGGTCAGGTCGACATCGCTGATGTCAACGCCATCATCAACATCATGCTCCAGAAGAATCCCGCAAGTGATTATCCTGGCAATGCTGACGTGAGTGGTGACGGTCAGGTTGACATCGCCGATGTCAACGCAGTCATCAACATCATGCTCGGCAAGTAATTGATTGAAGCATACATTATAAAAAATGCGCCCTCTAAAGGGCGCATTTTTTGCAATATATACTATTGTCTTCCGTTTTTATTATAAATTCGTTACTATCGAGGGATGGGACGCATTAATCAAATAGAGGCATTATCTATCGGCTAATGTCTAAAGTCTAATGTCTAAAGTCTTTCAAGGTGAAGGTACTGAAATTTGGAGGAACCAGTGTGGGCTCAGTCGAGAGCCTTCGAAATGTCAAGGATATTGTCCTGGGCCAGACACAACCCGTCATCGTGGTGGTATCGGCACTCGGCGGCGTGACTAATCAACTTATCGAGATGACCCGCTTGGCACAAGAGGGCGGCGATGCTTATTTGCCCGTACTTGAGCAGGTGGCTGACCGACATCGGCAGGTCATCGCCGGTGTTGTGCCCGAACTGCTGCAGGCGCAGTGTAATGCCATTGTGTCACAGTTTATCGATAATCTGCGCTCGTTTTATGGCACCTTGGCGCTCAATCACGACATGGCACCAGAGGAGCAGCAGTTGCTGGCCGACGCCATCGTGTGCCATGGCGAGGTAATGTCTAGTGCCATTGTCTCTTGCATGATTGATGGGGCTGTGCCACATTTCTCGCCCAATTTCATTAAAACGCGTACGGTCGAGGGTGTTCACCAGTTGCAGGCTGACTTAACTCGCCAACTCATTCAAGACGAGTGGCGCGAAGGAGTTGAGGGAGTTCATGTGGTACAAGGATTCATCGCCGGTGATGTTGATGCTGAGGTGAAAACAAACCTGGGGCGTGGCGGCAGCGACTATACTGCCGCGCTCATCGCTGCAGCCCTGCACGCCGAGTGCCTGGAGATTTGGACCGATGTCGACGGCTTTTACGACAAAGACCCCCGCAAGTATGAAGACGCCCAACTATTGCCCCAAATGACCTATCAGCAAGCCCAAGAATTGTGCGATGCCGGTGCCAAGGTCATCTATCCACCCACGTTGCGCCCCGTTGCCGAATTGGGCATCCCCGTCTGGGTCAAGAACACGTTCAACCCCACCGCCCCAGGAACAGTCATTAAATAGTTAATAGTTAATGGTTTACAGATAATACTTTCTTCCCCCTCTTTAGGGGGGAGTGAGGGGGGGCTCCATAAAATGCTTTACTACAACATCAAGAACCCGAAGGAGATTGTATCGCTCGAGGAAGCTGTATTCAATGGCGTGAGTGAGGACGGCGGATTGTACATGCCGCAGAGCATTGTACGGCTGCCGCAGGCGTTCGTGCGCAATATGGGACACATGTCTCTGCAGGAGATTGCCTATGCCATCGCCAATTTCGCCTTCCAGGGCGACATCGATGCCGATGTGCTACACGATATGGTCTACGAGACCCTTGACTTTGACATCCCCTTGCGTCATATTGATGACAATCACTATGTCCTGGAATTATTCCAGGGACCGACGATGGCGTTCAAGGACGTGGGGGCGCGATTCATGGCGCGTATGCTACGCTATTACCGCAGTTTGCGACATGAGTGGCCCACCATCCATGTACTCGTACCCACTTCGGGCGATACGGGCGCAGCTGTTGCCAATGGTTTTGTGGGGGTGCCGGGTGTGCACATTCATGTCCTCTATCCGCACGAATCCTTGAGTTATGTCCAGGAAGCGCAATTCGCCACTCTTGGCGATAATGTTACCGCACTTGAGGTTAATGGCTCGTTTGATGACTGCAAGCGTCTTGTAGCAAAGGCGTTTGTAGACTCTGAACTGAACGAAGCGCTGCACATGACCAGTGCCACTAGCATCAATGTGGGGCGCATCTTGCCGCAGACATTCTATTACTTCTATGCCATCGCGCGTCTCGCACGGCTCGGAGTTGATGTGAGCGAGGTGGTGTTTTCGGTGCCTAGTGCAAATCTAGGGAACCTTACTTCGGGACTCATGGCGCGCGCTATGGGACTGCCTGTCAAGCGATTTGTCAGTGTCGAGAACGAGAACAATATCTTTTACAACTACATCAAGACTGGATATTTCATTGCCAAACCATCGATGCCTAGCATTGCCCCGGCACTGGATGCGGGAAATCCCACAAATATGCCGCGCGTGATGGAACTGCTAGGCAACTACAGCGAGATCCGCCGCATGATTCATGCCTATACCTACAACGACGAGATGATTATCGACACAATCCGTGACACCGACCGTCGCCACGGCTATTTGCTGGATCCGCACAGCGCGTTCGCTTGGCAGGGACTGTGCGATGACTTGCGTCCTGGTGAGGTTGGTGTGAGTCTGGCCACGGCACATCCTGCCAAGTTCTCCACCACTGTCGAGCATGCAACTGGCCGCGAGATTCCCATGCCGCCCCAGTTGCTGCACTATCTCAAAGGCACCCGCCGTGTCACCCCCATCAACAACGGCTACACCTCCTTCAAGCGATATCTGTTGCAGTTCGCTTAGCGTTTTTCTCCATTTTCATGAAATGGGAGGATCGTGATTCTCCATTCTCCATTTCCATTCTCCATTCTTAATTTATTAGTGGATCCTGACAAAATATTCAACCTCGATGACGAGCAGATGGTACCTGTGCGTGGCTCTCTGCTTGTTGCCAAACCTACGGTGAACGACCCGTTCTTCCGCCGTAGCGTCATTCTCATGATTGACCATGACCAGCATGGAAGCATGGGACTTGTGCTGAACAACTACCACGGTTGGACGCTGAAACATCAACTGACCGAAATTGACTGTGAGCGTGGCATTCCTGTCTACTTGGGTGGACCGGTGGGAATGGACCAGTTATTCTATCTGCACACGCTGGGATCTGACGTGATTCCCGACGCATTGCCGCTAGGTGGTGACCTGTATATCGGGGGGGACTTCGAGGCGTTGCAGGATTACTTGAGAGGACGGCGACCTGAGGATGGTATCGATGGTGTCATCAAGTTCTGTCTGGGTTACAGTGGTTGGGAAGCTGGGCAACTGAAGCAAGAAATCAGTCGTCATGACTGGGCCGTAATCGATGCCCTGCCCATAGCGACCATTATGAGTGATAATTGGGAGCAACTGTGGCATGAAGCCGTGTCGCGCTTCGGCGACCGCTATCGCCTATGGGACAACTGGCCCATCAACCCCTCATTCAACTGAGAAGCAGCTGCAGCAAGGCCACGTCGTGGTATTGGCGGCCGCGCTTGACCCATGCCTTGAGCAGGCCGGACTGCTCAAAACCGAAATCTTGGAATAACTTCAGACAAGCAGTGTTGTCAGTGCGGATATACACGTATAGCTGGCGCATGCCGATGTGTTGTGCCGCATAGTCGCACGCTAGCTGCAGCGCCATGTGACCGTAGCCGTTTCCTCGGTACTCCGGTGCGATGAGTAGTCCCAGTTCGGCGCGGTTATTCAGTGGGTCATAGTGGAAAAAGTCGACGGTGCCAACGGCGGTACCGTCGTTCAGCTCAATTATCAGTCGCAACTGGCGCGACTGGTAGATGTCGCCCGTGTAACTCTCAAGGTATTGCCACAAAACTTGGCGTGAATATGGTGCGGCGGTGTCACTCACCGTCCACACAGTGGCATCATTTTCCCAAGCATACAACAAGTCAAGGTCTGTAGGCTCCAATGCCCGCAGACGCAGAGTGTCGTTGTGCATGAGGGTTGTCATGCTTGGCTCATTTTGGGGGATATAATCAACTCGTTTGCCGAGGAGAAGATGTGGAACTCCACACCCTTGCGAGAGTTCGTGGCGATGATGTGGATAATCTCGCTGTAGCTATAGGTGGCGTCGTCAATTAGCACTTGGGCTGGTCCGTCGGCGGGGATAGCCATCTTGAAGTGATTCAGACCGGTCGCCATCGTGACACGCGCATGGTTCTCGCTCAGGATGACCCAAGGAGCATTATTCGTGGGATGCGGACTCTTGGTGGGCAGTATGCGCTGGAAGGCGCGCTTGAGCATTGCCATGGATGCTCGAACGACGACACCCAGTTGCACTAACGGATACCCCACCCAGCTGTAGCGTGGGTAATGCTTGCGATAGAAGATGAGCATCGCCTCGTAGAACACACGCACATAGCGCATCGTGTCCTTCTTGGTGCTTTCGCCCTTGTAGTGGATAATCTCGACAGGCAGATACCAGTTGGTCTGGCCAGTCTTGTACATGCGGTAACTAAGGTCGATGTCTTCGCCGTACATGAAGAAATCCTCGTCAAAGCCGCCAACCTCTTGCAGCAACCGCGTACGGCACAACATGAAGGCACCCGACAAGATGTCTATCTGATGTGCTTCGTGGTCGCTCAGGTAGCGCAAGTGATACTTGGCAAAGAAAGGCGAATTGGGGAACAGTTTAGACAAGCCGAAAATCTTGCAGAACGACACCCAAGGGGTGGGGAAGGCGCGCTTCGACTCGGGCAGGAATGCTCCATTTCCGTCGACCATGCGCACACCCACGGCACCACATTCTGGATGCTCACGCATCCAGGCGATGGGGCGGCACAGGCTCTCGGACGAAATGATGGTGTCGGGGTTCAAAATCAGGGTAAACTCACCCTTGGCGGCTACGATGCCTTGGTTGTTGGCACGCGCAAAGCCCACATTCTTTTTGTTCTCAATGTATTTCACCCAAGGGAACAATTTGCGGGCATGCTCTACCGAATCGTCACCCGAGTTGTTATCAACGACATACACCTCACCTTGGAGACCTTCCAGGGCCTCCTCGACCGAACGCAAAGTCTGCTCTAGAAAGTACTTTACGCGGTAGTTGACGATGACGATTGTGATATCCACAATATAAAATAACGACAAAATTACACTCTTATTTTCATATATCAAAAAAAACATCTAATTTTGTTGCCACAAGCGAGAAGTACAATCTGCTTCTAGCCTTCAGCCATTGGTTTTTAGCAGTAAACTATCAACTCTTAACTCTTAACTAAAACAGATGGGACTGGTTATCGGAATAGATGTGGGTGGTAGCACCACCAAGATTGTGGGTCTGCGCGACGGGCAGAAGTTGTGTAACCCGATGTTCATCACTGCTGCCGACCCGATCACGTCGCTCTTCGGCGCATTCGGAAAATATATCTATGACAACGGCATCGCGCTGGGCGACATTGAGCACGTCATGATTACAGGCGTGGGCAGTTCTAGTGTCGAGACACCCATCTATGGCCTGCCTACCACCAAGGTCGATGAGTTTCAGGCCGATGGTCTGGGTGCGCGTTTCGACAGTGGGCTTGATCGGTTGATTGCCGTGTCGATGGGAACTGGAACCACGTTGGTTCGTGCCGACGAGACTGGCATCAAGCACATCGGCGGTATCTCGATGGGTGGTGGAACATTGCGCGGACTGTCGCACTTGTTGCTGGGAACCAGTGACATCCCCGAGGTGGTTGAAATGGCCGCCAAAGGCGACATCTCGCACATCAACCTACAAATCCGCGACATCAGCAAGAAGGTGCTTGAAGGATTACCCATGCACGCCACTGCCTCGCTCTTTGGCAAGGTGCGCAATGCCAATGCAACACATGAGGACATCGCGCTCGGACTCATCTGCATGGTTGTGGAGACTATCGGGTCGTGTGCTGTGCTATCGCAAATCAATGGCGGCATCCCCGATTTTGTGTGCATCGGAACATTGGCGCGCCTGCCCCAGTGCCGCCTTGTGTTTGATATTATGGAAGACCTTTATGGTGTGCGTTTCCATATACCAGCCCATGCCGAGTACTGCACCGCCCTAGGCGCAGCACTAGCACATCAGGAGAGTTGATATTTAAGGTTGCTCGCTTTTTGCTTCCTCCTCTTTTGGGGGGATAGAGGGTGGAGAACTCTTCAGCCGCTTGATATAGGCTTCGCGATAACGGCGGAGCCTTTCTTTGCGGGCTTTCTCCTTCTTGGCCTGTCGAGCCTCATAATCCTGAAATTGTTTGTCTAAATAGTTGTCGGCCACTCTTTGAATTTAGAATTTAGAATTTAGAATTAAGAATTAAGGATTAAGGACACTCTGTTATCCACTCTCTATTGTTTTGCAAAGGTGTCGCTGAACAGGGTTCGGTTCAGGATGGAACGACCTAGCGTCAGCTCGTCGGTGTACTCAATCTCATTGCCCACACTCACGCCACGCGCCAACATCGTCACTTTCACGTCGGGGTAGGGCGCCAAGCGGCGGAAGATGTAGAAGTTAGTGGTGTCGCCCTCCATAGTCGCGCTCAGTGCGAGGATGACCTCATGGACACCTCCGCCTTTGACACGCTCCACTAGACTGTCAATTTCAATATCTTGTGGCCCGATGCCGTCCATGGGGGAAATGAGTCCGCCCAGCACATGGTACAACCCATGGTGTTGCTGGGTGTTCTCGATGCTCATCACGTCCTTGACGTTCTCCACCACACACACTGTCGACGCGTCGCGACTGGGGTTGTTGCAGATGGGACACACCTCGCTCTCGCTGATGTTGTGGCACACCTTACAATAGCGTATCTCGCGGCGTAGCCTGATGATTGCCTCTCCGAAGCGCGTCACGTCGGGCTCGCTCTGCTTGAGCAGATGCAGTACCAACCGCAACGCGGTCTTCCGACCGATGCCTGGCAAAGAGGCAAACTGGCTAACAGCCTGTTCAAGCAATGATGATGCAAATTCTTGGTCCATAGATCTCTTGATTTGACCTGCAAAGGTACGATTTTTTAATTAAGAATTAAGAATTAAGAATTAAGAATTTTGTATTCCAATTTCTTGCCTCTCGTTTCTTGCCTCTTGTTTCTTGCTTCTCGCCTCTTTTTTGACAATATTTAATTGAATAAGTTTGGCACATTGGGCGAAATCGTGTATCTTTGCAGTCTGTTTTTAAGAGAATTATAATTTTAATACATAACTCATTAAACTAAAAGATTGAAATGGCATTTTTGACTAACGACAAGCTGGTTATTGTCGGCGCTGCCGGCATGATTGGATCGAATATGGTTCAGACTGCCCTGATGATGGGCTTGACCGATGATATCTGTCTGTATGACGTGTTCTCGCCCGAAGGTGTGGCCGAGGAGATGCGTCAGAGCGGATTTGGCGATGTGAAAATTACAGCAACTACGGATGCTGCCGAGGCATTCAAGGGTGCTAAGTACATCATCAGCAGTGGTGGCGCACCCCGCAAGGCTGGCATGACCCGTGAGGACCTGCTCAAGGGTAACTGTGAGATTGCCGAAGGACTGGGAAAGAACATCAAGGAGTATTGCCCCGATGTGAAACATGTGGTTATCATCTTCAATCCTGCCGACCTCACCGGTCTGGTAACCCTGCTTTACTCGGGCTTGAAGCCTTCGCAGGTTACCACTCTCGCCGGGCTCGACTCGACCCGTCTGCAAAGTGCCCTGGCCAAACACTTCGGCGTGATGCAGAGCAAGGTCACTGGTTGTACCACCTATGGTGGCCACGGTGAGCAGATGGCTGTCTTCGGTTCGCAAGTGCGCATTGATGGCACACCCCTCTACGACCTCATTGAGCAGGGCAAATTGACTGCTGAGGAATGGGAGCAGATGAAAGTGGATGTCACCAAGGGTGGCGCAAAGATTATCGAACTGCGCGGACGCAGCTCGTTCCAGAGCCCGGCCTATCTCTCGGTTGAGATGATTCGTTCGGTCATGGGCGGAGAGAAGTTCGTATGGCCTGCCGGTACCTTCGTCAAGAACGAGAAGTATCAGAACATCATGATGGCGATGGACACCACACTCGACGAGAATGGCTGCACTTTTAAGATGCCGCACGGCACACCCGAGGAGATGGCCAAACTTGATGCCAGTTACGAACACTTGTGCAAGATGCGCGACGAACTGGTTGAGCTGAACATCGTGCCCCCCATCAGTGAGTGGAGCAAGGTTAACCCCAACCTTTAATTGATGCACAATGAAATCCGATGCCGGTGTCTAGCGATGCCGGCATCGTTTGTTTATGTGGCAAAAAAGTGCTACCTTTGCCAAAAATATTGAAGAAAATGAAGATACGTACTGCCGAATTTGAAATTAGCAACAGTGATGTGAACAAATGCCCCGATTCAACTTTGCCGGAGTATGCTTTCATTGGACGAAGCAATGTGGGCAAGTCTTCGCTCATCAACATGCTCACCGAGCGGAAAGGATTGGCGAAGACCTCGCAGACACCAGGAAAGACGCTGCTCATCAACCACTTCCGCATCAACGACGAGTGGTATATCGTCGACCTGCCAGGTTATGGTTATGCACGTCGTGGCAAGGAGCAGCGACAGCAGCTTGAGCGCATCATCCGCGGCTACATAATGGCGCGACAGCAGATGTCATGCCTCTTTGTGCTCGTGGACAGTCGCCTCAAGCCCCAAAAGATTGACATCGACTTCATGCAGTGGTTGGGAGAGAGTGGCGTACCCTTCGCCATCGTGTTCACCAAGCTCGACAAGATCGGCAAGAAGGCTGCAGCCGAGGCAGTCGCCACCTATAAGCGCGAGCTGCTCAATACTTGGGAAGAGTTGCCGCCCATCTTCCTCACCAGCAGTGAGGACGGCCGTGGCCGCGACGAGCTCCTCGACTACATCGCCAGCATCAACACCCAGCTTAAGGAGCAAAGCGCTGATTCTTGATAGTGATTTATAATTTATCCGATTTTTCTGCGTTATTATTTTTCAGAACAAAGTCTCATGTGGCTTGTTCAAAAAATAATATTCTCTAATTCGAAAATTCGTGATAAGAAGATTGAAATATACATGTGTTGTGCTCTTGTGCCTGATGATGGGCATGAGCGCCGTAGCGCAGGTCAAGATTACCGGCAAGGTCGTGGATGATGCCGGACAGCCCATCGAGTTCGCCACTGTGCGCATCTTGGGCACTGCCATCGGAGTTAATACCAACGAGAAAGGCATTTATGAGGTCTCGGTCGCCAAGGCCGACACAATCATGGTCGAGTTCTCGTGCATGGGCTATAGCACCGTCACGCGCCAACTCATCAAGCCCGAGGGCACCATCCAGCTCAATCCCAAGCTCTACGAGAAGACCCACGAGTTGACCGAGGTCACCGTCACCGAGTATAAGAAACAGACCAATGCCATGCAGGGCATCGACGTGAGCCAAACAAGCATCACGCCCAGCGCTAGCGGCAATGTGGTGGAAAATGTGCTCACCACCATGGCGGGCGTGAGCAGCAAGAACGAGATGTCTTCGCAATACATGGTGCGAGGTGGTTCATACGACGAGAACAGTGTCTATATCAACGGCATAGAGGTTTACCGTCCCCAGCTCATCAGCAGCGGCCAACAAGAGGGCTTGAGCATCATCAATGGCGACATGGTGCAGAAGGTGGAGTTCTCGACAGGAGGCTTCAACGCCGAATATGGCGACAAGATGTCGTCGGTGCTCGATATCACCTACCGCGACCCTGAGGCGTTCGAGGGGGCATTGTCGGCAAGCCTGCAAGGCGGCACCCTGATGCTGGGCTACGGCGGCTCGAAGTTCTCGATGATGCACGGAGCTCGCTACAAGCGCAACTCTTCACTGCTTGGCTCGCTCGAGAGCAAGGGAGAGTATGACCCTCAATACTTTGATTATCAGACCTACATGGTGCTCAAGCCCAGCGACAAGTTCCGCGCGTCGTTCTTGGGCAATATCGCCTTGAACAACTACCGCTTCGTCCCCGCCAACCGTGAGACCAGCTTCGGCACATCAACCAACGCCAAGTCGTTCAAGGTCTACTTCGATGGTCAGGAGCGTGACAAGTTCTATACCTACTTTGGTGCCCTGTCGTTCAACTACCGTCCGAACAAGGGCAACGACTTCACCTTGCAGGCTTCGGGCTATCAGACCAATGAGCTCGTGTCATACGATATCCATGGCGAATACTGGCTTGACGAGGCAGGTACAGGTGGTGAGGATGCCGTTGGTGGCGAGTTGGGTGTGGGCAAGTATCATGAGCATGCCCGCAACCGACTCAAACTCAATGTCTTCGATGTAACGCTCAAGGGCAATACAGGCATCAACCACAACAACTTGAGTTATGGCGTATCGATGCGGCGCGAGAGCATCTACGACCGTTCCAGCGAGTGGCAATGGCGCGACTCGGCAGGCTATTCGCTGCCGCATATCGTCAACGAGGTGAATGTCATCTATAACCAACGCTCCAACCATGACCTCAACACCACCCGCTTCGCCGTGTTTGTCCAAGACACCTACAAACTGATGTCCAGCGCTGGAATGTGGTCAATCAACGGCGGTGTGCGCGTCAGCTATTGGGACTTCAACAAAGAGACGCTCGTCTCGCCACGCTTCAGCATCGGCTTCGTGCCTGAGAAGAACAACCACTTCTCGTTGCGATTGGCAGGCGGACTTTATTATCAGGCACCTTTCTACAAGGAGTACCGCATGGAGCGCATCGACTCGTTGGGCAATGCCTATATTGCCTTGAACAGCGACATCAAGAGCCAGCGCAGTGTACATGCCATTCTGGGTGGCGACTATAGTTTCCGCGCGCTCAACAGGCCTTTCAAGTTTACCACCGAACTCTATTACAAGAACCTGACCAACATCATCCCCTACGAGGTTGACAACCTCAAGATGGTCTATACAGGCCAAAATGAGGGCAGCGGTTATGTGGCTGGAATCGACATGAAACTCTTCGGGCAGTTTGTCGAGGGTACCGACTCCTGGCTCAGCTTCTCGCTGATGAAGACCCAGGAGACCCTCAATGGCGTGAAGGTGCCGCGTCCCACCGACCAGCGGTATAGTGTGGCGGTGTTCTTCACCGACTATTTCCCTGCTGTACCCCGTCTCAAGTTCAGCCTCAAGGGCATCATCAGCGACGGTCTGCCCACCACGGCTCCTCGCATGACCCGCGACCAGGCCTACTTCCGCCAGCCCGCCTACAAGCGCGTTGACATTGGCCTTAGCTTCATGCTCGTCGGGCCCGATCACCGTCCCGCCACAGGTTTCCTGAGCCATTTCAAGAGCATCTGGCTGGGTGTGGATGTGTTCAACATCTTCGACATCAGCAACGTGAGCAGTTACTATTGGGTCACCGACGTCAACGACATGCAGTACGCCGTGCCCAACTACCTCACCCGCCGACAAATCAACGCCCGCCTACAACTCAAATTCTGATTACAGATAATAGATTACAGATTACAGATTACAGATAATAGATTACAGATTACAGATAATAGATAATAGATTACAGATTACAGATAATAGATTACAGATAATAGATTACAGATAATAGATAATAGATAATTCTTAATTGTTAATTCTTAATTCTTAATTCTTAATTATGCATTATGAATTATGAATTGTATGTATTGCCCATCTTCCGCCAGTGCGGCGACGAACGCTCGTTCGCTGGCACGGCCTTTTGCGTGGATGGATACTTGATCACGGCGGGTCATGTGTTGAATAAGGTACAGACCTACTATGTGCGCAACGGAAGCGATTGGCATCCCTTGCTGCATGAGTTGTGGATACCTAGGCAGTACCCCGATGCCGACAAGCGCGGATACGATGTGGCCCTCTATCCCATCCCCGGCCTCCAAAGTCCGCTTTCGCTGGCTGAGGAAGATGCCGAACCGCTTGATGAATTGGAGGTGATTTGTTGGCAATGGCTGCCACAGGGACTGCAGCAGGTCTTCACACAGTGCCTCGTGCTCAAGGAGCATGACGAGGATGGCTATCAGCGCATCTCCACCGTCGACCGCATCACACACGGCTCCAGTGGCTGCCCCATCACGCGCGACGGCAAGGTCTATGGCATCGTCACCATGGGACGAGACCATGTCGACACAGCCGGCATGGCACCCCTCAACCGCCATCTCGAACAAAACACCTGCTGGATATTCAAGACCACCCACATCCGCCGCTTCCTCCCCCGTAGATAGGGACACCCCCCTCAGGCACGTCCGCAATCACGTCTACGTCCGCATCGAAGATTGAAATAATTATTGATTATTTTGTCACTTTTATTTTTTTGTGTATTTTTGCAGCATCGTTTGAACAACTGATAACTGACAACAAACAACTGACAACTGATAACTGACAACTGATAACAGACAACAGACAACTGATAACAGATAACTGACAACTAAAAAACAACTCCCCTCTACTCCTCCTCTGCCCGAGAGGAGGTGTCGCGAACTGCGAAGCACTCGGGGAGATGGCAACCTTCAGCTCGCCAAAGTCTGCGCTTGCACGTCGGCGAAGCCGGGGCAAGCTACCCCGCAGACCTTTGGCAAAGCACGTGTTGAGCGCAGCTCAGCGTGCGGTGACGTAGGCATTGCCACTCGACCCAACATTGCGACGGAGGGAGGGAGAGGGGTAGGGGGTGAGGCCGTAAATATGAAAAAGATAACCTTCTTGATGACCCTGCTGCTCTTGCTGGCGGGATGCTGGCAGGAGCGTGCCGTGTCGCCGCGTCTGGTGGAGCTGGACTCGCTCATCGCCGTGGCGCCCGACAGTGCCGCCGCCCTGCTGCAGGACTATCCCGCCGACTCGCTGCGCGACCCCGTGAACCGCGCCTACCACGCCCTGCTCACCACCCAAGCCAAGTACAAGGCCTATATCCCCGCCACCAGCGACTCGGCCATCAACATCGCCGTGGATCATTATGTGACCAAGAACCGCGGCGATTACGACCGCCGCATCCGCTCGCTCATCTACAAGGGCTGCGTGATGACCGAGTTAGGCCAGCCCGACAGCGCCATGTACTGGTTCAAGGCTGCCGAGACCGCCGCCCGTCCCGACGACCATGCCAACCTGGGGTATATATGTTACAGGATTGGAGAGATTTGCATGAACGAACACAGATTTGACAATACAACGAAATGCTACTTAACCACAGCCCTAGAACACTTCGCTCATACTCAAGACACAACATTCGAACTGTCTTGTCTTCTTAGGGTTGGTAGTATCCTGATGTTAACTGACAAAGACAATGCTCAAGCATATTTTCAAAAGGCTGTCAGAATGTCCGAAGAAGCTGGTGACACGCTTTATGTTATAGAGAGTCTGCACCATCAGATTTGGCAAGAGATAGAAAACCAGAATTATGCTCTTGCCAACAATTTGACGCTCCAGTCAATTAGCCTCAACGACACCACCCTGACCCCTTATGCTTGCGCGTCCATCAGTTTCAGCGGCCTGAGCCAGCCCGACTCTGCGCTCAAGTATCTGAGTCTGATGCCACGACCACGAAGCCGAGCGGACAGCATGACATTCCATCGTGCCCATGCCGAGTTTGCACGAGCGCAGAACGACATGGATGCCTATGTCTACCACAATGATCTGGCGGGCCGGATTGCCGACACCATCTTTCTTGAGACCCAACAAGCCGAAATCAAGGAAATAGAGCAGAAGTATGAAAATCAAGTACTCGCAGAGAAGATTAAGACATCACATACTAGACTTTGGCTTATTGCCGCATTGTTGGCCTTATTCCTGACTTCGACTCTTTTGCTGGCATACAAACAGATAAATCAAAGAAAGGAGCGCAATCTCACAGAATCGCGACTCAGACAAACCATCGGGCATTTGTCTGACATGCGGCAGCTTATCGCAAAACGAGAGCAAGAAATCAAACTGCTAAGAAATCAGATAGAGTACGAAACGACAAGTAAAGAGCAATTGGAATCTAGACTCCAGGCTAGCGGCAGCAAGTTGAATTGTCTTGACGATATTATCCAGGGACTGCAGGCCATCCAACGAGACAGGTCGAAAAGCAAGAAGAGGGAAATTGCGATGAGTGCGGTTTTTTGGAAGAACCTTGAGCAGTGTGCCAAAGATGGATTCCAAGAGATGATCGAGAACAGCAAGGGATTGAGCGACAAAGAACAAAAATTGCTGCACCTTTATTGCCTAAACGTGCCCATCGAATTATGTGCCGTTATGCTAGACGTCTCGTTGAAGACCGTCCAGAATTACCGCACAAACATCGCCCGAGTAATCAGCGCACAACAGACATCCAATCTGGACACTGCCATAGACATGTTCAGGGTCGGACATGATGAATAAACCCCAATTCGTCATCCATAACAATTTTTACAATCACTCTTTCGTCTCGTAACTGTTCAGCGATTCTCCTCAACTTCCCCTCCCCTTTCGGAAAGGGGAAGTTGAGGAGAATCGCTGAATAGATACTTCGTCACCACTCGGAAAGCTGCGGCTGTATCAATATCCAAAACGAGTTTGGGCCAAAATTGCCATATTTGGGCCAAATTTGGCCTATTTTTGCCACTTTCCCAATATTTGGGAAGGTGATGTTTTTGTTTGGGAATAAACAAATCTACAATACGCAGAAAATCAGTGTGATGCGAAATCATTTGGGAATGATTATATTTGGCTGGGAATAGGAATATGTAGTACTTTTGTATTAGAGATTATTAGTGTAAATTCTTATCTTTAACCAAATTAACGAATGTTTATGAGAAGACTGTTTATCTTTTTCGCTTTGGCCTTGTGGACTGCTATTGCTTTTGCTTCGCTGGGTGATCAGCCCAACGGAAAGACCAAGGAAATAATCATTCACCACACCACAGATCACCAAAGTCCGCACATGATTGATGTCCTGCCCACGTCATTTTATTATGAGACAACCCGCATGGTGACCATCGAGTTTCCAGCGACCGGCTTTGAGCCGTACACGCTTTCGGTTGAGTCGATGTACAACACATTGGACTACTACGTGACCACACCGTTCACCAGTGTCTACATCTCGCCCGACGTGGTCAATGTCAACCTGTACCTCGAGACCGACGGCGGCGACCTCTACTGGGGCTCGTTCGAAGCCACCGCTGCCGGCAGCATGGAGTAGAATGCCCCCTCTTGCCGCGGGGGCACGTGGACGCACCCCGACAACTTCATGATACCAGACCCGTCCACACCGCCCCCCGCGGCATTTTTTGAATTCATTTTTAACCATCACAAAACTGAAAACATTATGAGGGTACTTTAAAAACTCACCTTGGCGGCGATGATTATCGCCAGGACAATGCTGGGGGAAATGCCCAGCATACAAAAAGATTGTTATTTTTTTACTTTTTTCGAGCAAAAAATTTGCATATATTCCTGATTGTTTTTAAATTTGCAGCCGATACTAGGCGGCGCCACATTTTTAGATTATGAACTACATTGACAGATGTTACATCACACTGGATTCTATGGGAGTAGAATTGGACTCCCGCATGCAGTATGACTTTCCAGGGGTAAAGTTTACACCCTGCGTGGGCTGTGAGGTGTACAATCCATCTGGCCATACGATTGACACCTATGTATCACAAAGCGGTGACACTTGGACCATCAGTTCACGTCCGGTGAGTAACAACGACCTCTACTTCAACCTTCGCACCGGTCGAGCTTATATTTGGAATGGGACTGAAATGGTGAACGCCCACTTGACACCAGATGTTACCTCAGGCATTCCTGCCTGTGACCATGTGTTTTCACAGGACAATACAACCTATTATGTGACAGAGCCTATTATAAACGAAACCATTGATATTGGCTCGGGGTGCACAATAGAGTTCTACGGGAACGGATGTCTTGTTGGTTGCACTCTGAATGGTCGTGGCACAAAAATTGTTCCCCATGGAACTCAACAAATATTTAAGGGGTGTACCTTCAATTCACAGGCTCAAGGTGACACCTTTGTCGACTCCCAACTCTATGCCACCAATTTCGGAGCAATATCGGATATGCACACGGTTGAGATGGACGGTGTGTGGAGTTTTAAGGGACTTACTGTCAGTAATTTAAAAGTTCATCGTGGCTACACTGAGCAAGAAACTTGCTATTCCCAATTCAGCGGAAAAGTTAATGATGACGCATGGACTCTTATGGCAGCTTTTCTGAAAAACAGCAATGGCATCAGCATCAATTTCAACGGCAAGTTTATGGGTGCCAATGTCCGTGATATTGAGATAAGGAACAGCCGCTATCTGGATTTTTATGGCGGTACGATGCTTCGTGGGTTTGCCATTATTGACTGCCAATATGTTGACATCCATGATATGTGCTTTGTCGGCGTGCATGAGGTGCACGATTTTCCCACCGTACTGAACGACAAGGCAGAATTCCTTGAGAATCTGCTCCAACAGCATGATGACGAGGCTTATTATGAAAACTTAAACTACACCTACAATTGTGCTTATGTTGGCGATGTCGACGAGAATAGGGAGACCGACATTGAGGAAATGGGAGCTCTCGTTTCCTGCGGCTTGTCGGGCGATGGCGTTAAGGTTTTGCGCGAAAGCGCCGACTTCGCCGACTGCCATGTGTCAGTTCATGACTGCCACTTCGAGATGCGCCAAGGCGGTGTGGCCTTCAATTCGCGCTATAAGAGCTTGCCTTTAAACGAAGTGAAGATACTGTCATACGGCGAAGTTCGCGACTGCACGTTCAGCCACATTTATTTTCAACCGGTCGGGTCGCATGCGGAGCATGTGACCATCGAGAACATCCATTCAACCTACTGTCTACAGGGTCTGGACATCTCGACATGTGCCAGCAATACGTTGGTGCGCAATTGTGAGTTCCGCAAGTGCTCCAGCGGCCCTAAACAGGAGAGCTACGTCCCATACACCCCTCTCACTCACGACAATGTGGTAGAGAACTGCTTGTTTGAGATGACCGACGACTACTATATCAAGAACACCTTGCGTTATCTGCTGACTGTGAACAAAGGTTTGGCCAATGACACCTTCGTCATGCGCAACTGCGAGTTCACGGTCAGCAGCGCCTACAAGTTTGGCGGCATGTATTTCCGCAGTTGGCGGACGACGCTCGACAACGTGAAGCTCAAGGTCACGATCAACCGTGTCCCCGAAAACACGTTGGACTATGACATCTTGTACTTGATAGGCATGGGTGGCGCTACTCCACACAGCCCCATCGTCGAGATGAATCATGTCGACATCGAGTGCAATGCCCGAATCGAGGCGCTGGCGTTCCGTGGTGTGTCGTTGAATGATGCCGGTCCTATGCAACTGAATATGAATTATGTCCATGTTCATGGGTTGGGTCAAGCGACGATAATGTTTGAAAAGATGGATTACGTTGTGCTCAACAAATGCCTTTTTGATTTGACCGCTACCACTTTCATACGTTATACGCACGAAGTGACTGTCAGGAATAGCGAGGTCAGACAGATCTCAGGTTACGGGGTTATTGCTTATACAATCAGCGATGCCAATTATTTGATTGAAGATTCGATGTTCGATGTCGGAGCGTGCTTTCTCTGGATCCAAGCCACAGGCGGTTCAATCATCATGCGAAGAAACACCATCAAGTGTGCCCCTCTTGTCTGGTGCAAATGGGATGGTACGGCATACGTTGAATTCGCAAACAACGATATCACAGACAGCTCATCAAGTGGAACATTGCTCTTCAATCGCGTCATTCAGCAACCGGATTATAACTATTGGACTGATGGCGGTCAGTCCGAGCTAATATTCACAAACAATGTGGTGCACTACCCTGGTAGCGGCACCAAGAGTGTGGTGTATTCAGGTCAGTATCCTGACTATGCCCACCTGTTCTACTGCGACTTCCTGTGCCGTGGCGTGAAACAGTTCAACACGGGCACTTCGGGCGAGCGCCCCACTACACCATGGCAGGGCATGCTGCACCTTGAGAACGGCACCTACCACTTCTATGACGAGAACGATGGCTGGAGCTGATGGCAATGGTTTCAACAACATTTTTAACGATTATTTGAATAATTCTTTTAACAATTACAATTATGAGACATTTACATCAATTCTTTATCGTACTGGCCTTGGTATTGATGGGCCAGTCGGCCTCGGCCTACGACTTCATGGTCAACGGCATTGCCTATAATGTTCTCTCTGAGCCTAGCGACGGGAGCATGGGCAGTGTTGGGGTGACATCAACCATTTGGATTAGCACGGATATATTTAATCACCCAGAATCAGGGAAGAACTATTCAGATCTAGAAGAGGCGATTATTCCAGAGTCAATTGAGCATGACGGAAAAACATATCAAGTAACTGAAGTGCTTAATACTGCGTTTGCATATTCATACACAACTCATGTTCTGATTCCCAATACCGTTACAAAGATTGGCAGTCGTGCATTTGAGGCTTGCTATCATCTAGAAGAGATTATTTTTCCTGAATCTGTTACAGAATTAGGGGAACAATGCTGCGCGTATTCTGCTATTGAGAATGCGACCATTCTTGGGGCTTTAGAGATTCCAATGAACGCATTTTTGTATTGTAAAAAACTTAAATCTGTTGAAATGCCCAACGTTTATGGCACTATAAATTTTGATGCTTTTAAAGATTGTTGGGATCTGCGCTCTGTGGTGATTCCCGATGGCGTGACAGAAGTGCGGCAAGATGCCTTTAAAGATTGCACGTCACTTGAGTCGATTCACCTGGGCAAGTCGTTTCAATCCATGGGCAGCGCTCGCTATTATTATTATGATAATT
>JAEEGL010047046.1_pt1 | contig 44783 bp, 48 predicted proteins | sample 9134231 | NCBI WGS metagenome assembly JAEEGL01 (sample SAMN16246548, study PRJNA631951) | gut metagenome | biome: gut microbiome; feature: rumen; material: fiber-attached | host: Bos | place: Iran: Karaj | collected 2018-10 | reverse complement strand
GGAATTGAAGGGGGTGACAGGCACGCTCCTGAAGCGCCTGTTCCCCGACAAGTACGCCGGCATCCCGAAACACATCCTCGACAATGCGGCAGAGCGCGGCACGATGGTGCATGAGGACATCGAACTGGCAGAGACCCTCGGCACAGAGCCATCGACGCAAGAAGGCAGGAACTACCAGCGCCTTATATTCGAGAACAACCTCGTCTTCCTTGAGAGCGAGTACACCGTATCGGACCTTGAGCACTATGCCACAAACATTGATGGCATCTATGAGGTGGAAGAGAATGTCGTGGATATTGCCGACTACAAGACCACATCGAAATTTGACAAAGAGAGCGTGTCATGGCAGCTTTCCATCTGCGCCCACTTCCTTGAAAAGAACAATCCCCATGTGAAGGTGCGCAGGCTCCTCGGCATCTGGCTGAGGGGCGACATCGCGCAGCTCATCGTAGTGAATCGCCACACCGACGAAGAGGTCAGGGCTCTCATCGAGGCCGACCTTCATGAAAGGGATTACGACTACTCCCCGACCTTCCCCGACTACATCACCGAGAACGAGGAATCCCTTTATGCCATAGGCAAGAGGATCAAGGAACTGACCGATGAATACGAGGCCATCAAGAGCGAGGTGCTTGAAAAAATGATAGAGAACAATGACAAGTCGTTTGATACGGGCCCCCTGCTCATCACGGTCATCGCCCCATCCCAGAGAGAGAGCTTCGACAGCAAGCGCTTCAAGGCCGAACATGAAGACCTCTACAAGAGCTATCTCAAGACAACGACAACCAAGGAATCACTTAAACTGACAATAAGATAATGGCATACGACATCATCGGCATCGTGCACCAGATAGGTGCGACGGTGACAATACAGACGAAGAACGGCGGGACGCTGCTGAAACGCACGCTGACGCTCGTTCAGAAGAGATTCGACCAGAACACCGGCGAAGAGTACGAACCCAACTACCCCACCCTGGAATTTGCGCAGAAGGGGTGTGCGGAACTTGACAAGTTCAAGTTGGGCGACAAGGTGAAGGTACGCTTCGAGATTTCGGGATCGAGGTACGCCGACAAGCAGACGGGCGAGGAAAAGTATTCCACCTTCCTTCGCGGCTTCCGCATCGAGCACTATGTGCAGCAGCAATACCAGCAGCCACAGCAGCAGGTGCAATACACGCCACCGCAGCAGCAATATGTGCCCCAACCGCAGCCACAGTACGCACCACAGCCGCAGTACCCACCACAGCCGCAGTACCCACCACAGCCGCAGCCTGCATACCCGCCGCAGTACCAGCAGCAATATCCACCGAACGACAATCCCCCGTTCTAAGCCATGGTCTATAATCTCGCCAATCCGCTCGACGCGCAGAACGCGCGGACGCGGCTCGAACTCCTCATCAAGCGGGGCAGCGTGACAGAGCTGACCGAGAAGAAGCAGAAGCGATCGCTTTCGCAGAACTCCTACCTGCACCTTCTTCTCGGGTACTTCGCCTCGCAGACGGGCAACACCCTGGAATGGGTGAAGCAGCAGTACTACAAGAAGCTGTGCAACCCCGACCTCTTCATCGGCGAGAAGCAGGACCAGTTCCTCGGAAAGACCAGGTACGTCAGAAGCTCGGCAGACCTCCGTTCGGACGAAATGAACCTCTCGATAGAGAGATTCCGCAACTGGTCGGCGACGGAAGCGGGGATATACCTCCCTGAAGCCACGAGCGAAGCCGAGATCGCAGCCCTTCAGGTCGAGGTAGAGAGATACAGGACATATCTCTATTGAAATATTTTCTCCTTTTCCAAATCATCATCAAAAGTAACGCTTCTAAGTAAGCACTTATTTCATAACCTTTGGCCCCTTCCACCTGTGAAGGCCGACGGGGCCGCATGGCAGAAAGGACGGGCATCGCTTTTGTGTAGGATTTTTTCACGCAACCCTGGCCTGCAGCCGGTTCGAGCCCGGCATCTGCTACGACAGCGAGACCGCCATCCGTGGCGGCTACTCTCGGAAAACTTGGCTTTTTATATGTACTACATGAAGAAAAAGAAGAGATCCCCCACGCTCTCCACCCTGACCGACAGGCTCGACACCGAGTTCTCAAGGTTCATAAGGCTGAGGGACGCGATGCCCAACGGGACGTTCAGGTGTATCTCCTGCGGGCAGATCAAGCCCATCGAGCAGGCCGACTGCGGGCATTTCCACTCCAGAAGGCACATGTCAACAAGGTTTGACGAGGACAACTGCCATGCGGAATGCCGGTACTGCAACCGCTTTTCGGCAGACCACATCATAGGCTACAGAGAGAACCTTGTCAAGAAGATCGGCGAACAGCGGTTCATGCTCCTTGACGTGAAGGCCCACGACACGAAGAAATGGTCGCACTTCGAGCTTGAGACGCTCATCAAGTACTACAGGGCACTCGTCCAGAAGCTATCGAAAGAGAAAGGTATAACCCTAAAATAAACAGACTATAAACAAGGAAGGAAGACCATCGCAGAAGCAGCTCATCCTGAGCCACCTGCAACGATTCGGCAGCATCGAGCCACTGACGGCGCTCCGCGAATACGGATGCTACCGCCTGGGTGCAAGGATAGCCGACTTGAAGGATGACGGGCACGTCATCAGGACAACCATCGTCAAGAGCCGCAGCAGGATAACGGGAAACATCGTGCGCTTCGCGAAGTACGTGCTTGAGAAAACGGATAATAGCCAATCTCCGCTAAGCATTGGCGCAAACAATTAAATTTCATCAATATGTTAGACAGAGAACTGGGCAAGGACATTGCCCTTGAGGAACGCGAACAGTTTCTCGAAGACAACTGCGATGCAGTCGAAGATGTCACCTACTCGCGTGCCTACACGCCCGAAGAGCTGGCGTTGAAACGCGAGGAACTGACCGACGCATCCATCAGGGTCGCCGACATCGAGGAAGAGAAGAAAGAGGCGATGAACGACTTCAAACGGCGGCTGGAACCCCTGAACACCCAGAAGGCCGAAGCCATCAGGGCGCTGAGGGAAAAGTCGCACACCATCACCGAGAAGTGCTACAAGTTCATCGACGAAGAGACGAAGATGGTGGGATTCTACAACAAGGAAGGCAACCTCGTGAACTCCCGCCCCGTCTTCAAGCAAGAGCTACAGAAAACGATCTACATGGAAACCCGCAAGACGGGAACCCGTAACTAACCCCTAAACGATAATCATTATGTTGAACGAAAATCCTATCGTGGTGAATCTGCCCGAAGGCCAGAACACCCTCACCATCCTGCAAGGCGAAGCGCCCGTGCAGCTGGACCAGCTGGCACCCGTAAAGACCGACATCAAGGGTGTCATCTACGCTCCTCTGAACTTTCTCGACAAGCGCGTGAAGGACATCGACCAGCACAAGGCCCACATCCTCGTGTGCCGTGACAAGTTGCAGATACTCCTTGTCATCAACGAAGACGAACCCTATACGCGCGGCACGGTGCTCGGACAGCTCTCCTACAGCGAGATCTACCTGAAGCTGGGCATCAACGGCGGCAAGGCATGGAATCCCGAACAGCTCGGCCAGTTCCTGAAGCTCAACCGCTCCCTCTTCCCCGACCGAAGCGAGAACATGAAGGTGGTGGCCGCCTTGAAGAGCTTCACAGCCAAGGTCAACCAGGACGTGCAGCGCGAGACCTCCGAGAAGGGCGACCGTACATTCAAGTTCAAGCAGGCCGTCGATTCCAACATCCCCGAGAAGTTCAGGTTGAAGATCCCCATCTTCAGTGGCGGCGATTATGTCGAGGTCGAGGTCGAGACCTACGCCTCCATCGACGGGACGGACGTGGCCATCTGCCTGCAGTCAGCCGGTGCCAATGACATGATCGAAGAGGTAAAGGCAAACGTCATCACGGACGTGATTGACAAGATCCGCGTCGTGGCTCCAGAGATCGCCATCATCGAACAGTAATCATAAGGGGGGTATGTACCCGTGTGCATATCCCCTACAAAAAGAGAACCTTCATGTTCAAGCTAAGAGAATACCAGCAGCAGGCTTCCGACAAGGCGGTAGAGTTCTTCAACTCGAAAACCGGGATAAATGCCATCGAGGTGCTCCCGACGGGTAGCGGGAAATCACTGGTTATCGCCGACATCGCCAACCGCCTTGAAGGGCACACGTTGGTCTTCCAGCCCTCGAAAGAGATACTGGAGCAGAACTTCAAGAAGATGTGCAGCTACGGCGTTCTGGACATCGCCATCTACTCCGCTTCGTTCAACTCGAAGGACATCGCCCGAATCACGTTCGCCACGATAGGCAGCGCCATCCATCACATCGAGCAGTTCATGCACTTCAACAACGTGATCATCGACGAGTGCCACCTTGTCAACTCGAACGGCGGCATGTACGAGGAATTCATCAAAGCCACTGGATGCAAGGTGCTGGGCCTCACGGCCACTCCCTACCGGCTATCTTCGAATTCATGGGGCGCAATGCTCAAGTTCCTCACCCGCACAAGGCCAAGGATATTCTCGAAGGTCATCTACCAGGTGCAGATACAGACCCTTCTCAATCTCGGGTACCTTGCCGAACTGGATTACTTCTACACGCCCGCGCCGATGTATGACGAGAGGAACCTCAAAGACAACTCCACGGGTGCCGACTATACCGACAGGTCGGTGCAGGAAGAGTACCAGAGGATAGACTTCTATTCGTGGCTGGTGCAGATCGTCAAGAGGGTGATGAAGCCGAAGAGCGGCCAAAAGCGCAACGGCATACTGGTGTTCACGAGGTTCCTGAAAGAGGCCCAGAAGCTGGCCGATGAGATAGATGACTGCGAAATGGTGTCGGGTGACACTCCCAAGGCCGAGAGAGAGCGAATCCTCGCGGGGTTCAAGGGCGGGACGATAAAGGTCGTCGTGAACGTGGGCGTACTGACCACGGGTTTCGACTATCCCGAACTGGACACCATCGTAATGGCGCGTCCCACGAAATCCCTCTCCCTATGGTACCAAATCGTCGGCAGGGCCATACGTCCCTCTCCGATGAAGGGGAAGGGCTGGGTGGTGGACCTCTGCGGCAACCTCTATCGTTTCGGCAGGGTACAGGATCTTGTTCTGGTGGAGCCGAAGCCGAACATGTGGCAAGTTCAATCCAACGGGCGGCAGCTCACTAACGTTTTATTCTGATTATGAAAAAGGGTCTTGAATATTATCCTATGGATGTTGACATGTTCCAGGACATCCGCATCCGCAAGCTGATCAAGCGCCAGGGTGGCAAGGCTGTGACCGTATATACTCTCTTGCTGTGTATTATCTACAAAGAGGGGTACTACACGAGGTGGGACGAAGAGTTGCCCTTCATTATCTCGGAACAGACCGGGTTTGACGAGGCTTATATACGCGAGGCCATCAACTGCTGCATGACGCTCGGGTTATTCGACGATGCTCTCTACAAAAGCCAGAAAGTCATCACTTCAAAAGGTATTCAGGAACGCTACATTTTGATCAGAAAAACGATGAAGCGTGTCACAAATATCGGGGAATTCTCTTTGATTTCTTCGCAAAAATATTCGGAAGAAAGCCGCAAAACTTCGGAAGATTTGGGCAAAACTTCGGAAGAAAGCCGCAAAACTTCGGAAAAATCGCCAATAAAGGAAAGTAAAGTAAATAAAAAAGAAAAGAAAAAGCCACCTAAAGGTAGCCAAAAAGATGCGGCTCACGCCGCCGCTCTCTTAGAGGAAAGGAAAGAAGATTTCTATAAGTCGCTTGTCCCGTATGTAAATAAATACGGCAAGGAAATGGTGAGAGCCTTTTTCGACTACTGGTCGGAATTCAACAAGTCAAGAACCAGGATGCGCTATGAGCTGGAACAGACATGGGAACTTCCCAAGAGGCTGGCCACATGGGCATCGAGGGACAAACAATTCAACGAACATGGAACGAATAGACCAAATGATTCAGCGGGGCAGCGCAATGTCGATGCTGCAAGGGACATCGCCTCTTTCATCCAGTCTGATGCTGGAAGCCGTGACCAACCTAAAGAGAGCGATATTGCAGAGCTATGGAAATGACGCGCTTACGATAGCCGACTACTATAACCCCGACTACCTCGTGCAATCGAACGCGTCTGACGAAGATTGCATCTTCGGCAATCATCCCACGATAGCGAAGCTGCAAGACAAATTCGGCAACGGCTATCCTACCGCCTGGATGATGATCCACCTCCATGACCTGAGCGAGTTCTGCGGATGCAAAGAGAAGCTGTCCGGCCGTGCCCTCCAGCAATGCGCCAGCGTCATGGCGAGCGAGTTCTACTGGCTGAAGATCTCCGAGCTGATACTGTTCTTCCACCGCTTCAAGGCGGGCAGATATGGAAGGTTCTACGGAAGCGTTGACCCTTTGGTGATAACCACCTCTCTGAGGGAGTTCGTCAAGGAGCGCAATGCCAGGATAGCCGAGAAAGAGACTGCAGAAGCCCTCGAAAGAATCGAGAGGACGAGGAAGGGCGCGATAACCTACGAAGATTACCTTAAACTCAGGAAACGATTATGAACAAGATCACCATCCCCACGGCGATAGTATTCGCCCTCATAGCCATCCTGTTCGTCTTCTATGCCATCGAGGGTATCATAACCTCCGACCCCTTCAAGGTCATCGTTTCCTTCGGTGCTACCGTTATAAGCCGAACCGCAATCAAAGAATGGAAGAAATGAAACGAGCATTAACAACCATCGCCCTCGCCATCGTCTGTTACGTCGCGTCAGTCATCGCATGGATCGTAGGCGACTACCTCCAGCTGGAGAACATCCGGGAAGGGAAACGTGAAACCCACAAGAGGCACAAGCCGAAAGAACAAGGCTGGGACTTCCCAATCTACTAACACTATGGACGAGAAAGACAAGGCCATCTATGCGAGGGATTGTTTCATTGCATACCAACGCAAAGAATATTTGGAGCTGTTTCATGAACACATCGAGCTTCTTGAAGAGCAGAAAAAGCTTCTTGAAGAGCAAGTCGAGCTTCAGGATGAGCACCTTAAACTACAAAAGGCATTTATCAGACTAATTGAACTTGTAAAACCAACAGATATGAGCAAGATCGGCATTGCAGAGCATGAGGCCAATGTGGCCGTGCTTGACAGACTTATCGAACGCTACGGAATAAACCGTTCCCTTACCAACGTGAGGGATAGCGAGATTGCACAGATGAAAGAGAAACAAAAAAAATGAAAAGCCATGAAAGCGCGTGAAATAACCGCATGGGACGCAGTTGTCATCATCATCGTCGCCCTCGTCTTTCTGGCAGTCTTTTGCTTCGTAGCCTACAAGGCACAGAGCGGCCACAAGTGGCATGAGATGTACCGCGACGAATACATCAGGGTCGAGAGATGCTCCAAATGCGGAGAAGAACGGTTCTACAATGTGTATTGAAATGTTTTATTGGGTGATAAGTAACCAGATGTTAAACAACTAAAATTATGCCTATGAAGAAATAAGAAGACGGGTACGGCATGGGGTTCAACAGAAAGATTTCTTGTGTAATGACGGCAATTCATTTCCCCATGCCCATGCCTGTTACTCGTAGGCAGATCAAGAATCATGAACGAAAATATCAGACTGCTTTATATAGACCTGTTCTGCGGGGCGGGTGGAACGTCAACCGGTGTCGAGCAGGCGAAGCTGCATGGAGAGAAGTGCGCCAAGGTCATCGCGTGCGTGAATCACGATCCACATGCCATTGCGTCGCACCAGGCCAACCATCAGGAAGCACTTCACTTCACCGAGGATATAAGAACGCTTGCCATCGCTCCCCTTTCGGCACACGTCAGGAAGATGCAGGCCAAATATCCGGAAGCGCAACTGATATTGTGGGCTTCGCTCGAATGCACCAACTTCAGCCGTGCCAAAGGCGGGCTCCCAAGGGATGCCGACAGCCGCACTTTGGCCGAACACCTGTTCAGATACATCGAGGGGCTTGACCCCGACTTCATCCACATCGAGAACGTGGAGGAGTTCATGAGCTGGGGCGATCTTGACAAGGACGGCAAGCCGATGAGCAAGGACAGGGGACGAAGGTACCTGGGATGGGTTAGAAAGGTCTGCTCCTTCGGCTATCGTTTCGACCATCGCATCCTGAATGCAGCCGACTACGGGGCATACACCAGCCGAAAACGTTTCTTCGGGCAGTTCGCCAAGAAAGGGCTCCCGATCGAGTGGCCGACACCAACCTACTCGAAGACGGGCGGTTGCGACCTCTTCGCCAACTATCACAAGTGGAAGCCCGTGCGTGATGTCCTGGACCTTGACATCGAAGGGGAATCGATTTTCGGGCGCAAGAAACCGCTTGTCGAAAAGACGCTTGAAAGGATCTACGCTGGTCTGGTGAAGTTCGTGGCAGGTGGTGAAGACCGATTCATCCTCAAGTGGAACAGCACCAACGGCAAGACGGGGAAACACATACCGCCCGGCATCAACGAGCCATGTCCCACCGTAGCCACCCAGAACCGTTTGGGACTGGCGAAGGTGCAGTTCCTCTCCAAGCAGTTCAGCGGCGACCCGAAGAGCAAGAATATCTCCATCGAGCAGCCGGCTGGAGCCATCACGACGAAAGACCATCACGCCTTCATTACCGCGTATTACGGCAACGGCTACAACCAGTCGCTTGAAGAGCCCGCTGGAACCATCACGACGAAAGACCGTTTTGGCCTTATCACAAGCCAATTCCTTTCAATGCAATATGGCAAGGGCTTTTCAACGCCGATAGACAATCCATCGCCTACCGTCACCGGCAGACCCAAGCAGCAGCTTGTTTCCGTGGATCAGTTCAAGTTCGTGTCAGCATATTACAGCCCTGGGTATAACAGCTCCGTAGAAGAACCCGTCGGTACCGTAACGACCAAGCCGCGTTTCTACCAGGTGAGCCCTCAGTTCCTGGCAAACCCCTATTCGTACAAGAGCGATGGAAGCAGTATAGAAAAGCCCTGTTTCACGCTTATCGCGAGAATGGACAAATGCCCTCCCTATCTGGTAAGTACAGAGAAAGGGCTCGCCATTGAGGTATATGAAGACGATTCACCTATGACCTGCAAGATCAAGGAATTTATGGCCCTGTATGGCATCGCGGACGTGAAGATGCGGATGCTCAACATTAAGGAGCTGAAGCGCATCATGGGTTTTCCTGAAGATTATATCCTCGTCGGTACGCAGGCCGAGCAGCTGAAATACGTCGGCAATGCCGTGGAGGTGAATATGTCGAGGGTACTGTGCGAGTGCCTTTGCGAGAGATTGCCAAAGATCAGGAAAGCCATCTGAGGATGCAAGCAATATGGCAAAGCAAATGACCAACAAGCCGTGTTTCTCCAACGGCTCCGAATGGGAGTGGTGGATGGAGAGGAATTGCGACAGATGCAAGAAGGACGCAAAATGCGACGGTTCCCGATTCCACTGCGCCATCCAGTCCGACATGCTCAAACAGGCATTCGGTTCAGCCACCGAAGAGATTAGGCTATCCAGTTGGGAAGCCACCCAAGCAAGTGACTGCCCGAGACTGGTCGAGAAAGGTTCGCCCCCAAAGCACAAAAGGCCACGGAAAGAGCCGAAAGGGCAACTGTTATTATTCGAGCAATGAAAGAGACTTGAGAGGTTTCTTGAGATATAGAACATGTCTAACTTAAAATGAAAAGCCTATGAAATAAAATAGTGACAGGTAAGGTGAAGGAGCAGAGCTTTCATTCTCAAGCCCATGTGGGGACAGCATAATAATAATCGCCGAAAGCGATGCAACTTCACCGATGCCTATCGGATAGGCTAAAACAAAAGATTATGACAAGAGACGAAGCAATGAGGTTTCTGGTATCTACCGGCAAGCCCATCAGACACCGTTTTTTCTCCAAAGGAGAATATGTGAGATATGACAGGTCAAAAGCTGACTTGACAGACGAAGAAGGCCATTCGCTCCCACAGATCGAGTTCTTTGCCCTCCGAAGCGGCGGCAATTGGGAAGACGGATGGGAAGAATATAAAGGGCAATAACTTAACCACTAACAAGTAAAGAGCCATGATTAAAAAGAAATCAGATCTGCGAGAAGCTATCGAATCGTTGAAAGCTATCGCCAAGGGGACAAACGCCAGATCGGCGAATTTCTGCTTCAAGACACCAGACGACTGGAAGGTTACATTAACCGTTGAAGCGCCTGAACAATGAAAAGGAAGTGTTTATGGATAGCTCGTGATATGGACGGACGGCTGTTCTTCTATCATCACAAGCCTACTCGCAGAAGGTCCTACTTCCGAGATATAAGAGACCCAGAAAATGGTGGATATGCTTTCGAGGCCATCCATGATGACTATTATCCCGAAGTCACCTGGGAGAACAGCCCTCAAAGGTTAGATGCAAATGAAATGACGAAACCCTCCAAAAAATAAGAATCATGGAAACAAACGAAATGAACAACAAACAGAATTCTACAAACAAATTGAATGGCGTACCAACCGATTTCGGCATACAATATCGGCTCTCGGGTTGGCACTGGTTTGAGGACGATGAAGTTGCAGCACGTGTGGATGCGGCATTGAAGTTACAAGGCCACATCTATTACCACGTCGTCGAGTGTCGTAATAAGGAGATGCTTGGATGGAGAGGCGACTTCAATGAGTACCCTGAGGAGCCGACCTTTGCCGAGACCCCAAAAGCAGCGGAGCAAGAATACAACGAACGCAAAGAGCTGCAACGTAAAGATATAGACAGGTGCGACAATGAGATAGCCGAGAAGTTGGAAAATGCTTCAATATTTCGCCTTTCCGGTATTGTGAAGCGTGTACTGGGCGAAAATTGTAAGATACTCGACTCGTGGGGAGCTGAAACCTATCTATATTTCAATGAAGCCATAGATACTTTACGCTATCGCGGCATATTTATTAACGGCACATTTATTCCTCTTCGGTCGATTACACGTGTTACCAATGATGATTGCATACTGACCATTGATAACGACAATTATAGGCTCAAACCCTACCAAGCAAAAGCCGTAAGGTTTGCACTGTCGATTCTTGGGTGACACTTAAAACGCAAACATTATGACAAAAGAAACAACATAATTAGACCCCAAGATATTGGCACACAAAACCTCCAGTAAGGATAGGATGGCGTGTTAGGATGACAACATCTTAGTCACAACTGCAAGATTTAACTTGATAGAGTTATCAAGAAAAGATTGTAGAAAGCGGGAGCCTGTCTGAGTGCAAAATGCCAATATCTTTTTTAAATAATGCAACATAATTAGACCCCTATTAGAGTATGGAAATATATGCGACCATAAAACTGGAATTGACTAAAGCGGGCATCTATGCCACCTGCAAGGAACTTGGCAAAGAGGTTTTTCATCTCAGGCAACGGAGAGAAAGATAACCTCGAACCACTTGTAACGCTCATCAACGATGCGGAAACGTACTGCAACCCTGACACGCGATTCCGACTCACTGAGAAAGGCAAACAGAAGGTGAAGGCGTTGCGCAATACGGAATAACTCTAATTAAATCCTAATGATGCGAGATCAAGCAAAAGATTGTAGTATAGAATAACATCAAACAATCGAGAAAATGAGCACAACCAATTCACCCATCCTGATGACTGAGGAATACTGGCGCAACAGCCAACTTTCAGTCGCCCGATTCTACGGGCAAGCAAGAGTATTCGGCTACGATTCGTTATCGTCAACAAGTACGGCCAGACGCTTTTTGAGACAAGCATCCCTCCCGGTGATCCAGCCGATTTGGTGCAGGGATTTCGTGCCGTACTACAAGAAACTTGGGCGCGAAAAGTTCATTTCGATCTTGAAGGAGAATACGCATTCTATTGCAGGAGAACTGAAAAAGGTCTATCGAGCTGCAATAGAAGAGTTGAAATCTTCAAACAATAGTATAGAACCCAAGGAAAGAGGTTTGTTCGACGAATAATCAGATACCAGATGGAAGAACTGATAGAGAGGCTGAGGAGGCTGCAATGGAACAAGGCGACGATACAGGAAGAGGAAAGGGCGTTTACTGACATCGCGCTGAAGGATGTCGGGGAGATACCCGAACTATACCGGAAGTTCAAGGTCTGCGCCGACCCCGAGAACAAGGATAACACCAAGATCTTCATCTTTGTCGTGTTCTTCATGTTCTCTCCCCTTTCTTGCGTGAGCAGAAAAATAAAGAAGGGCAAGATAAGAAGGAAAATCGCCGAAGTGCTGGAGATTGATGATTCACGGGTCTCACAGCAATTCGGCGATGCAAAGGTCTTGTATAGGACCCACAAGGGCTTTCATGACGAATGCGAACGTGTTCACAAGATGATTCAGTGAGCCTTTTCCGTTTTTATGTATATAATCTGGCCACAATACGGGCATTTGACACCAGTCGCGAAAAGGGTTGGCACATCAACATCCAGCGCGTCAGCGATTCGCTTCAGGTATTGCATATCGAAATTGTTTCTCGAAATAGCCTGTGAAAACGATACCGGCAAGATGCCGAGTTTCTTTGCAAGCTCTGCCTGGGTAATACCTTTCTGTTTGCAAAGTTCTTTGATTCTCAGATCTGATTTACTCATAACTATAAAATTAGTGTTTTCGCTGCAAAGATATAGCGTGCAAATGAAACAATCAAGAAATACATGATCATTTGTTTAAAACCAATAGAGAATAGCATTAAATATCGTGTATATGCTAAATATATATAGCAAAACAAAGCATTAAAACAATATTATATAATAATTAGCGAGAAAACTAAACAAATAATTGTCCGTTATGTATAAAAACTATATATTTGCAGTGAAAACCAATCAAGCCCTACAGCAACACGGTCAAGCTGTATATAATGGTATAAAATTTTTTTTCTCACGTATCTCGCGAACGTGAGAACTTTACAGACATAAATTTTGCGTACATTAGCAGAAATCAGCTATCTTTGCACAGCAAAAAAACATTCAGATGAGAACATTAGAACTTTCAATCAAGCAAAAGTACCTGGACGCGATCAAGGACGGTCGAAAAGTCCAAGAGTTTCGCGAGGTAAGGCCGAACAACATCAAGAAGTACCTTCAACTGGACCAAGACGGTTACGAGGTAGAAGACGAGAATGCCAACGCCCTACCGATAGAGTATGACGCTATCCTGTTCAAGTCAAAAGAAACTGGGGACACTGTCCTGGTTGAGGTGGTTTCTGCGTTTGTTGAGAGTTTAAGAAACGATCATGGCCAAAGCATTGAATATGAATACGGTGGCAAGGTATGGTCGGCAAGAAACATCGTCTTTGAATTAGGCAGAATCATGGGTTTTGAGGAAAATAAAACCTCCTATGAAAAATATCTTGAAAATATTTTGTATTCTCAGAAAAAATCCTTATCTTTGCATAGCGAAATTATTAAGAGAGAAGTTATGAAAATCAAAGTCAACAACCAAGAGGTCGAGGCGTATGCCTTGATCATGAGAAAAGTTCATGCGCTGGATATTCTGAGCGGCGAAAAGACGCTTGAGATCCGTGCGTTCAACACCAAGAACGAGAGTTTGTTCACCGACCCTGAGAAGGTGAAGCACAACGAGAAACTCAGGGCAGAAGGCAGGGACGATGAATGCGTCGCCCCTCTTCGAACCGATGTCGAGTACGTCCACTTCTACGACTACCGCAACACCTGGCACCTTGATGTCGCGATTGACGAAATTGGCACGGCGTGGATGCTCAAAGAGGACATCGAGTTTCTCAACAAAGAGTTCAATTTCCATGATTACGACAACGAATGGCAGCAGTTTGTGAACACACCCATCGATGATGTGCCCATGTTCTTCTACCTGCACATCGCCAAGGTGGTAAGCCATCATGGATTGAAATAAAAAAATAGTGACCAGTCGAACTATATACGATAATTCCAAAACACAGCAAAATGGCATCACACGAAGGCTATTATGCAAGCAAGACGAACCAGACGACAGGTGAACGGACTTGGTACAAGACCAAGAGGGATTACCAAAATGCAAGGTTCCAGGCTACAGGCACTGCAAGTGCAACCAGAGCCCGTATCAATCGAGCTGTGCGCGGTCGTAGATAGTAACGACTGATGCAGCGGGCGGTTGATGTAATCAAGCGCATTGCTCAAAGGTCTGACAGGGTGCTGCTATTCCATTCCGCTTCCGGGAAGGATAGTATTGCCCTGTTAGACCTTATTGTGCCCTATTTTCGAGAAATAGTGTGCTGTTACATGTATATCACCAAGGATCTTGAACATATCAACCGATATATTCGCTATTCAATGGCGAAATATCCGAATGTTTCTTTCGTCCAGGTCCCTCACTATGCCGTTTCATCCTACATCAAATATGGTTATCTGGGGCACGAATGCAATCCGAAGCAAAAAATCATTTCATTGTCTGACATTTGTGAAAAGGTACGAGAAAAGTACGGCATCGAATGGACTTTTTTCGGGTTCAAGCAAACGGACAGTCTCAATCGGCGGTGTATGCTGAGAACATACGAAATGGAAGCAATATGTGAGAAGACCAAGAAAGCCTATCCACTCTCGACGTACAGCAATTCCGATGTGCTTGCATACATAGAACGCAAAGGCCTGATCAAACCTGAAAAATACGGCATAAGCCAAAGCAACGGCACCGCCGTCAACTCCATTGAATATCTTTTGTTTTTAAGAGAGAAATTTCCATCCGACCTTGTAAAAGTTCTGAAAGAATATCCCCTTGCAGAACGAATATTGTTTGAATACGACTATGAAGCAGCTAAAGCAAAGTGAGACCCGCATAATCTGGAGAAGCTCCATACAGCTGAATCCTGTCAATCCCAAGCGCCATACCTCAGAAAACATCAACCTGCAGAAAAGGAATCTGCAGAAGGTGGGGTATCTTGGAGGTATCGTGTGGAATGAGACAACGGGCAATCTCGTTGACGGGCATCGACGATTAAGGGCGATGGATCTGTATTACAAATACGACGGCACCAAATCCACGGATTATAAGGTGAAGGTCGAAGTCGTTCAGTTGGATGAGAAGCAGGAGAAGGAGCAGCTCACCTACATGGCTGTCGGCAATACCAAGGCCGACATAGACCTTATCGCACAATATGCACCAGACATAGACCTCTCCAACGTAGGGTTGAGTCAGAACGACTTGAATGACATCATGGCACTTACCGACATCGGCAAGGTGGACATTCCTGATCTAAGCAGCGATTTCATCGATAGTTTTGACGAAAATACGCAAGATTCAATCATCCCCGACTCCAAACCGGAAGAAAAGACCGACGAGGAGAAAAAGGAACACGTCAAGAAGATGAAGGAAGAAATCAGGAAGAATGCTGAAAAGAACGCGAGAGACGAATCCGCATATATCATGTTGTCCTTCTCTGATTACGATGCCTATTTGACTTTCTGCGAGATGGCAGGGGTCAACGAGGGCGACAAGTTTGTGAAAGGAGAGGATATTCTAAAGCTGTTCGAATAATGCCAGAACCGTATGCAAGCAAAAAAACTTGAAACCGACAAGGATTTAGACAAAATAAACAATTACGCGTGCGTATGAGCAAGTTGGACGACATAGGCGCAAATAGATTCAGGGAAATTCTGCGCAAATGCGGAGGGAACCTGTCAAAGGCGGCAGCTGCTATGAAAGTAAGCAGAGGCAGCCTTTATAACCATGCCGCAAAAAAAGAGGAATGGGGTGAGGTTATCAAGGATGAGCGGTCGGCAATCCTTGACGAGTGTATTGTGTCTGCCCGTGTGCTTGCTCTGGGCATCCCCGAAAAAGACGAAGATGGGAATTTTATAGGCTGGAGAGAACGTCCCGACGGCTCCATGCTGCGCTATCTGATGTCAACCCTTGGCCGGGAAGAGGGATTTGGCGAAAGCCAGAAGATGGATGTCTCCGTCGAAGACAAGACCATCGACAAGATAAACGTGAACATCGTCTATAACAAGAAGGAGGATACCGAACTCCAGGAGAAGAAATGAGCGCATTGACATTCAACTGCACACCAGTCTTTGCCCGAGCCAAGAAGGCGCATGATTCGGGCAGGTTCAATGTGTATGTCTTCGAGGGCGGCTCCCGTTCCTCAAAGACCTATTCGCTCATCCAGTTCTTCATCTTCCTTGCCTTGAACTCCATCGACCGCAAGCGCATTGTCATCACCCGCAAGAAAGGCACCTGGCTGCTTGCGACGGTCTGGGAGGACTTCAAGAGGATTCTCACCGACATGGGATTGCTGGACAGGGTGTATATCAACAATTCCAGCCACATCATAAAGATAAGGGAATGGACATTCTGGTTCGTCGGTCTCGATGACCAGCAGCGACTCCACGGACTTACAAGCGATATATTCTGGATCAACGAGGCGATGGAGGCGACGAAGGACGATTTCGACCAGCTTGAGCAGCGATGCGCCGATTTCTCCGTCCTTGACTACAACCCCACTGCAGAGGAGCACTGGATATACGACAACGTCTGCCGCCGCCCTGACTGCTACTTCGACCACTCGACGATGCTGGACAATCCCTTCATCCCCGAGAACATGAAGCGCAAGATCCTCTCCTATGAACCTACGGAAGAGAACTATTCAGCAGGTACGGTGGATGTCCGCAAGTGGAAGATCTACGGCCTTGGAGAGAGGGCATCTCTGGAGGGTCTCATCTTCGAGAAGGTCTCGCTCATCAAGGAGATACCCTTCTACGTCAAGAGAAAATGGAGAGCGATGGACTTCGGTTTCACCAACGACCCGACGGCCATCGAGACGGTGGGCTTCCATGATGACTGCCTCTATATAGATGAAGAGTGCTACAACACCCGCATGACTACGCCCGACATCATTGAATGGATTAAGTCGCTCCCCGATTCACGTAATCGCAAGATTTGGGCTGACAATGCCGAGCAGCGCGAGATCACCGAGATACGCAATGCCGGACTTCCTATCCAATCCACGACCAAGGGGGCGGGTTCAGTGCTATTCGGCATCGACTTCATGCAAGGTCTCAAGCATATCTATGTCACGGAAAAATCCGTCAACGTCTGGGCCGAGTTCAAGAACTACACCTGGCAGCAGGACCGAAGCACGGGAAGGTTCATAAACGTCCCCTGCGACAACTACAACCATGCCATCGACGGCATCCGCTATGTCTGCTGGATGGAACTCTTGGGCCACGCATACCGGAACGTTGACAAGCCGAAATCATATAACGGATACTTCTAAAGAAATGAACAACATCCAAGAAATCTTCAATCTCCCCACGTGGGATGAGCGAATCGCATTCATCAAGAGCTCACGTCGCACCCCTATGCCGGACGTGAAGAAATTGTCTGCCGCCTGGTTTACGGGCCAGCATCGCATCTTTGACAAGGAGTTCCGAAAGGACATGAAGACGCTCGTCAGGGAAGAGTATTACGACACCAAGGGAGTCCTTCATCCCGCTGAGTTCGAGAAAGAGCCTGTGGCGCGTATCGCCCTCCCCATCGAGCAGGATATAGTCAATATCCATGTTGCCTTCACGGTAGGTAAAGAGCCCAAGCTGAAAGTGAGCTCGACGAACAAAGGCGAGCTTGACTTGCTGAACGTGGTGAAGAAGGTCGCCTCGGACAACAAGCTGAAGTTCCAGAACAAGCGCGAGGTACGTGCATGGCTGGCCGAGCAGGAGGTCTGCGAATACTGGTACCGCTATGATGCCAGCGGTTTTTGGCGCAAGGTTTGGAAGAAGGTCGCCTCCCTCGTAGGCATCAAGGTCATGCCGAAATACAAGCTCCGTATGCAGATCTGGTCGCCGTTCAGAGGTGACAGACTCTACCCTATCTTCTCGGACAACGGGCAGGATTATCTCGGCATCGCGAGGGAATACGAATACAGGCTCCCGAACCAGGCAACCAGGCATTGTTTCATGCTTGTGACCGGTGAATACGTGTACCAGATCGAGCATGGAGACACGGGAGGCTGGGTCGATTCGGAAGGCTACCCATTCAAGCACGGATTCTCGAAGAACCCGACCATCTACCAGTATAGGCCCGAGGCATTGTGCCACAACATCACGGGAGCCCGTGAAAGCCTGGAGTCGCTTACCTCCGACTGGTCGGATGCCATCAAGATGAACTTCTTCCCGAAGCTCATCCTTGAGGGTGATCTTGCGAACGGCGGTGCAGAGAACATCGGCAAGTCCCACCTGCTGAAGATCACCAACGGGGGCAAGGCGTATTATCTCAACTGGAACCAGACGAGCGACATGGTCAAGACGCAATGCGACAACCTCCTTGTAAGGTGCTATTCGCTGACCAACACGCCCCTGATCTCATTCGACCAGCTGAAGGGCACGGGGCAGTTCCCATCGGGCACCGCCTTCGACTTCATGTTCATGGCCACCCTCTTCGCCTGTTCCCGCCACTGGGAGGACATGGGTGAGTTCTTCCAGCGAAGATACAATTTCCTGACATCTGCCGTAGGAGCCCTCGTCCCGGCAATGAGGGAAGCATCGGAAACACTGGAGATTGAGGTCGAACAGGTGCCATACCGCATCGACGATCTGTCCAAGAGGATAGAGGATGCGGCACGCGGTGTTGGAGGCCATGTGATGTCCCGCAAAGAGGGTGTCCTGCTTATCGGCGTAGCCGACGAGTACCAGGACGAGCTTGAAGAGATAAACAAGGACATCGCACAGGAAGAGAATGCGTTCTGATGCGTCTTATGATGAGAAGGTGCGCGACCGTATAAACGCGAGACTGCGCGGCACGGGGAGACATCTTTCCTCGTACTGCGCAGACGTGGTTGATGGCGGTGACGTGGACGAGCTGTCGGAAAAGTTCGTCGAAGATCTCGACGCATCCATCGATGAAGGTGTTCGCGAGGTTTGGGGGATTGCCGACTCTTACAGCTGCGACATCGCCGACGAGGCGAGAAGCAGGGAAAAGATGTCACCCTCCGAAAAGGCTATCCTTGCAGCCAGCGCCGCTTTCCTTCTGGCCTTCCTCTCAAGAAAGGGGCGTACCACCATAAAGGAGGTCTCCAGGGGGCTTGCCGAACAGACGCGCACCGTCCTCGGGGTGCTGACGGAGAAAAGCGCAGAGATGCGCGCAAAGCAGCTGGGAGAATACATCAAGAAGCCGCAAAACATCATTCTCGACTCAAAGGAGGCAGCTCCACAGCCCTCCATCTTCTCACGCATCAGAAGACATGTCGTCACCGAGATTGCCACGGCCTACCGCACGGCTGAATATCATGCCTGGCAGATGCTCCCCTTCGTGGTGGCCCAGGAGATCCGTCTTGGCAAGAAGCACCCCGCCCCCGACATGTGCGACGACCTGCAAGGCATTTACCCGAAGGATTTCTTTTTCACCGGCTGGCATCCCCATTGCCGCTGCTTCGCCCGCCCCGTCTTCTCATGGGAGGGCGAGAAGGTGACTGAAATGCCCGAAAGTTTCAACGCGTGGATGGAGAGAAACGCCGACAGGATCGAACGCGCCAGAGAGAAGGGGACGCTGCCGACGTGGATCATGGAGAATGGTAGATTCGTGACCCATTCAATGCAAAAGAGCCTTATGGCTTTGCAGGGCACGGAAATACTTCCAGCTGCGAAATTGACAACAAAAGAACTGAATCAGTTGTCAAGCAATATCAGAGAAATGTCAAGAAAAGCCAATCTCTTCGGAAAGGCTTTTGAAATTGACTTTTCAAATGTTTCAGACGGCACTCTCATGGAGTGGAAGGATGGCAAGTTCATAGTATCCACCACAAGGTATAGACTAAAGGATGGAAGTGTTTTCTGCCCTGTAGAGAATCTGCGTTCAGCTATAGCCAAATTGAAGGAGGGAAAGAGTTTGAGTTTTTTCGAAGAATACAGCATCGAGTGTGTCTTCCATGAGAGCGTTCACGCAAGGGCAACGCGAAAGGCGGTGATTCTGGCCGGATCAATGGATGAAATGATAGCCGAGACCTGTACCCAGTTATATGCACGAGACAGGTATGTGAAAATCTTGAAGGCTTACGGTGTCGAGGCGGTCAACTTTGGGCGAATCCAAACGGATGGTTTAGGCTATAATCTTGAATGCTCCAAGCTAAGAGGATTTTTCGTCAAGGACGGAGCATTGCAAGTTGGCGAACTCATCAATATCGCCAACGAGACGGAGTACGGATCGCGGATAATGATAAAGAAGCTAATGAGATTGGGCTGTAAAGAAAAAAACGCATTGAAGATATTGATAAACTTGATTTAACGCATTTTAGCGAAATCATGATTGCATAGTCCGAAAACTTTCGCAATATCGTTCGGTATCATGTCAGCATATTTCTTGGCAGTAACATGATCGCCACGATATGTGTAAAGTTTATAAATATAGCTGATATGAGTACGCTCTGAAAGCCCCAAAGACATATAGAATTCCTTTGTGGCCAGCTCTGAACCGAAAATGGCAATTCGCTCTTCATCGGTTATGTTATGATCAAAAACTGTTTCCATGCTGCAAAGATAATACAAATTGTTTATATCACCAAATTTTTAAGTAAAAAAGTTATCCGGCAGGTTATTTGCCCATTGAAACGGGAGGTCTGACAGCATGAAGCTGACGGATCTCCCGTTGCTTATTCCTCAAGCTTCACCAGATGGCCGCAGGATTTGCACACCAGCGGATTGCCGCATTTCGGGCAATACAGTTGTGTGCTCCTCGACACGAAAAGGTCTTTGACCTCCACATTCAGCACTTCGGCGATCTTGCCTATCGTTTCCCTGGTTGGCCATTGCCGGCCATTTGCAATCAGGCTCATGCTGCTTCGATCAATGCCAATTCTCTCAGCCAGATCCGTCAAAGACAATCCTTGCATTTTCGCAAGTTCTTTGATGCAAAAAAGATTATCCATACCTATTATATTATTATGTTTGACGGTGCAAAGATAAGCATTATTTCATTATGTTGTGTCAAAAGCAACAAAAATATTCTATCGTGAAGACGAAAACAACGTTTTTGTGCAAAGTGTAGGTTACAAAACAACGAAAAACACTAAAATATTGAGTAAAACAAAACGAATTTTATAAAAATGTTTTGTTATACCAAACGAAATGCGTATATTTGCAGTAGAAAAAACAACAAGTCAAACAATAAAATATATCAAAGGTTATGAAAACATTGAATGAAAGCATCAGCGATGTGTTAAGCAAGAATGCAAGTGTTGAAATGAAGCGCAACGAGCTCATCAAGCTGGGTCTCTGCAAGCATGAGGTGAGAATGCTGCTTGAGTCTTGCAAGACAAGCAAGGGCGAATTCGACTTCTCGAAACTCACTTTCGGCGTAGAGATCGAAGCGTACAACTTCACGCGCGATTCTTTGATTAACCAATGCACTGGCAACGGTCTGACGGTTAAATCCGAAGGCTACAACCATAACGACAACCAACACTATTTCAAGATCGTCAGCGATTGTTCGATAAACGGCGACAACTCGAACGAAGTGGTAAGCCCCATCTTGAAGGGCACGAAGGGCATGAACAGCTTGAAAGCCATGTGCAGCGCACTGGCAGCTGTAGATGCGAGAGTGAATGTTTCTTGCGGCCTGCATGTTCATATCGGCGCAAAGCAGATGAGCGATGAGCATTACTGCAGACTGGTCAGAAACTACCAGAAGATTGAGAAAGTGATTGACACCTTCATGCCGGTATCGCGAAGGGCAAACAACAACCAATATTGCCACTCTCTGCAAGGCATCAACTTCGAGGGCTGCATCTGCAAGTCGAGCATTGCAAGAATGATGGGCAGCCGATACTACAAGGTCAACGCCGAAGCCTATCAAAGACACGGCACAATCGAGTTTCGTCAGCACTCGGGCACTGTAGATTATGAGAAGATTTCGAACTGGGTGAAGTTTCTTGCGAAGCTGGTCGAGTATTCGGCAAAGCACGAAATCACTTTCTGCAACAGCATCGAAGAACTGCCATTCTTGAACGAGAGAGAGAAAGAGTATTTCATCAACCGCCGTGCAGCCCTTAACTAAGGGCTTGCACTGGCATAAAAAAAGAAAATATCATGTGTGTTATCTGCTACATACCGAAGGGCGTAGAAACGCCTTCTTTGAGAGTTATACGCGCCATGTACGAAGCCAATCCGCACGGCATGGGCTTTTGCACGCCTTCGAGTTTCTGCAAGGGCATGAACTTCGACAATTTCACCGCTCAGTTGAGAAAGCGCACCATCGATGAGCCGTGCATCCTGCATTTCAGATGGGCGACACACGGCAGCATCAAGCGTGCGAATTGTCACCCGTTCAACATAGATGACGTGTATTTCGCTCACAACGGCATCCTGGACATCTTGCCCATTGCAGACAAGACCGACAGCGAAACGGCTTTCATCCGCTACCTGTACCCGTGCATAAAGAGATTCGGCCTGCAATCGAGCCAACTGGCACAAATGGCATATCGTCTCATAGGCGGATCGCGATTCGCCTTCATGCAAGGGTCTGACGTTCGGCTTTTCGGCAACTTCGAGCAGATGGGCGGTTGCTACTACTCAAACCTGCGATTCGTTTATAATCTTCGATAAATTGACTTGTTTTTTCTTCGACCAGCCTGCAAAAAGCGGGCTGGTTAATTATTTTCTCACGTATCGCTCATACGTGAGTTATTCGATGGCCTTATATGATTTTTTGCCCTATATTATAAGTATCTTTGCAGCGAATTAACAAAAACGAGAGCAATCAAATGGACATTCAGACATTATTTACTGCGCTCAAGACGAAATATCCTCAAAGCGGATTGAGCGACAACGAGATTATGGGGCTTGCAAAAAGCCTGTTCGCCACCGGTCTGGTGAATGATGAGAACGTGAATACGATCGTGGACGCGCAAGCGGACACCATGAAGAACTTTCAGAGTCTCTTCGATTCGCGTTACAACACGAAGAAGAACGATCTTACCAGGGCGCTCACCGAAAGCCTGGAGAAGTCGTTCAAGCAGAAGTACCATATCAATGATGACGGCAAGCAGATGGAAGGCGATCCCCATGAGGACGACGACCTTGACGCGAAGCTCGCAAGACTGCTGGACGAGAAGCTGAAGCCCTTCTCGGACAGATATGCAGCCGAGGAAACGAGACGCGAACAGGAAGCGCGGACTAACAGCATCGTCGAAGCGGCCAAGAAGCACGGCATTGCCGAAGATCTGGCCAAGATGTTGAATGTGCCAGACGACGTTACGGATTTGGACTCCTACATGAAGGACAAGTCGCAGACGCTCGTCAACCTCGGATTCCAGCCGGTCACGCCTCCCGGATCGGGAGATGAGAGCAAGGGCGATGGCAAGGTCATTGCCGGCATCATCAAGGCGGGGGCTCCGAAGGAAACCGAGGGAAACAAGTAACCAACAACTAATTTCAAACAACAATGCCAGCAGGATTCAATTACAATCTTAACCCCGCAGCCGTTGTCGAAGAGATCTGTGACGTGCAGACCCTCCATCACAAGAGGGGCGCATACCGTCTCGACACTACGGGGCTGACCATTGGCTCGAAGCTGCCGCGCTTCACTCCCGTCAAGGCGAATCTTGCCACCCGCATGGTGCAGGTGGTGAAGAACGTCAAGGTCGTGGAGGCCGCCGCCGCAGATGCCACGAACGTCAAGGTCGCCAAGAATTCCCTCGCTTACGTGGGCATGACGTTGGGCGCAGGCTCCACTTGCGCAAAGGTATCGGCCATCGACACCTCCAACGCAGCCTATGACACCCTGACCGTGTCCGCTCTTGGCGAAGCCGTAGCCGCCGGGCAGGTTCTCTATGAGGCTGTCGCCCTCGTCATCGGCAAGACCAAATCGGGAAGCAAGGACGCTACCACGCTTGATGTCGCCAAGGGAAGCGGCGTACAGGCAGGTATGCAGATCGTCATCAGCGCAAACACCTACACCGTAACCGCCGTTGACACCTCTAACGATTCAAAGGACGTGCTGACCCTCTCCGAAGGTCTGGCCGCAAACGTGTCAAACAACACCGACTTCGTGGAGGTCCAGAAGAGCGTCCCCGAGAAGACCGCGAACTTCGTCATCTACGAAGAGACCAAGGTAGAGGACGGCATCGTTCTCGTTGCGCTCATCATGCGTGCCTATGAGATTCAGGAAGACAAGCTCGTTCTCCCCATTTCCGAAAAGGACAAGGAGACGCTGACCTCCCGCTTCCAGTTCGAGTAATAACCCCTAAACAAAGAAAGAATCATGTTACTTACAATCCAGACATTATTCAACGATCCCGATGTGGTTCAGGCCACCATCGACCGTGTTCTTCAGCAGGGGCTTGACAAGATCTATTGGCAGCAGTACCTCAAGTTCCGTCGCACCACCACCCGCGTGTTCAAGGACTACCTCGGCACCGTGACAGGTGTGGTGGCAGGTTCCATCAACTCCCGTTACGGCGAGAAGCCCATCCGCGCGCGCAAGTCGCTCGGAAGCGGCTACGGCGAAATTGCCTACCTCGGCGATGCCTACCAGATGGACGTGGAGCGTCTGTCGGAGCTGCAGGACCTCATTGACAAGTTCAACGAGGCTAAGACCGCCGACCAGGTTGCCGTGATGAACGACATCATCCAGTTCATTACCGACGACTACCGCCAGGTTATCCTCGCTCCCCACAAGCGCATGGATATTGTCGTCGGCTCGCTCCTGATGACCGGTGCCGCCACCGTGAAGAACAAGGACAATGCCGAGGGCGTTGAGCTGCTCGACATCAACCTCCCCTTCCACTTCATCACCCCCGCCCTCATCGATGTCTATGATGACAGCAAGCAGAAGTTCATCACCTACTTGCAGAAGAAGCTGGCCGACCTCCAGCCTCAATACGGCAAGTTCGAGAAGATGCTTATGAGCCGCGCCACCTTCATCAAGAACATCGTCGGCTCGGTTGAGTTCGGAGATACGTTCAAGATGGTTCTGCCGTCACAGCAGTTCAACATCGCCACGGGTCTCATCACCTCGGAGATGGCATCCACCGTCCTCAAGGGCGTTGGTCTGCCGGCTATCGAGATCAAGGAGGACTATGTGGAGGAGCAGAACGGCACCAACACGCAGATCTACGCCGATGACCGCATCACCCTGCTGCGTTCGGACGATCTCGGCTGGATGCGCCATCACACCCCATACGAGGCCACCGATCCGGTGGAGGGCCGTGTCTATCGCCCCGTCGGCAACGACAACGGACAGATGCTCATCAGCAACTACCGCGACAAGAACGGTCGTTACATGGAGTACACCGCAGAGTGGATTCCACAGATCGCCGCTCCCAACAAGATCGTGAATTTCAACCTCTCGACCATCAACGCGTAAGGGCATGGGCGATAAAAAACGCCCTGCCCGCTTTTCCAACAAGCATAGAACCTGACAAGACGCATGTTGACCATTCTTGCAGCACTAAAGGCCCAGGTGCAATACCCGCTCCCGTCGGACTTCTTCTCATCCGTTGTGTTGAAAAGGGGTCTTGACGGAGATGTGGGCTGCACCAAGGAAATCATGGAGTCCGTTGAGTTCAAGGGCGCGATGGCCGACTGTCTGCGGCAGATCATCATCTTTCCCAACAGCATCTCTGAGGGCGGCATGAGCATTTCCAAGGCCGACAGGCAATCCCTGCTCTTTATGGCCAACAAGTTATATGGAGAGATCGGGGAGAGTCCCATTGACGAACGTCCGAAAATCACCTGCTACTGATGCTGAACTTTCGACCACACAAACTGCGGGTCATCACCTTCGCAGACGGAGGCTTTGATGAGAACGGTGTGCCGCAACCCGACACCGAATCCTTCGAGGAACTTGAATGCAGGATTGAGTCGAACGGCTCTGCCATGCAAGTCAAGTACGATGACGGTGTGGCGCACAATTACTCGTACTCCATCTATCTCAACCAGGATTGCAGGATATTCAAGGTTGGAGAGAAGGTGATACTCTTCGGTTTGGACGGTCAGCCTCTTGAGAACGGCAAGGAGTTCGAGGTGATAGGCTTTTTCCGCAACCAGCTCAATGCTCGCCTATGGGTATGAAGGTGACACCCGAATCCATCAATCGGGTATTTATGCTCTTCGACAAAGCCCAGAAGGGGGTGGAGAAAGCCATCGAGGACGTATTCGCCGAGGCGGGTATATATGTCGTCTATGGCATACGCAGCGGCCTGATGAGCAACTGGGACAATGATACCGGGAACCTCCGTTCGTCGATAGGATGGGCCGTGTGCCGCAAGGGGCGCATCGTCAGAAAGTCGCGATTCGGTATCGTGCTGAACGGTTCGGAAGGCAAGGCCAAAGGTCTTGCGCTGATCGAGCAGCTGGCTTCCAAGTATGCAGCCTATGACTTTTCCCTGTTCATCGTGGCAGGAGAGGAATATGCAGTGTATGTCGAAGCCGTCGATAACAAGGTGGTGCTGGCGGGTGGTCTTCTCTACATCGAGAAGAATATCACGAGACGATTGCAAGAAAGGGTCAATCAAGTGTTAAGCAGCTTATGAAAACAGATGCAGAGATACTGGAGGATGTTTATGGCATTATCATGGGCTCGGAAATCAGGGAGTCCATAAACGGTGATGTCCGCACCATCCCAAGAGCCACGGGTTCAAGCTCGGAGGACTGTATCATTTCCATACTTGACAGCGACAATGCCCAGATCCAGGACGGTATCGTCAACGTGAACATCTATGTCCACAACATCAGGAACGGCGGTGACTCCGTAGAAGATCGCGCCCGCACAAAGGCACTTTCCAAGATCTGCGAGACCGAGCTGAATTCAAGGTTCGGCGAAGGTTTCAGGATCTATCTTGAGAAACAGCGTGTTTTGCCTGTCAATGGAAAGGACGAGCATGTGATAAACAACAGAATAAGGTATAAATTTAACAACGAATAACTATGCCAACGACCAAAATCTTAGGATGGGGAAAGTGCTCGGCAACGAACACCCCCGCAAGCGGCACAGCCGTCACTCACGATGACATCGTGGAAAACTCCACTTCGCTGTCAGTGGAAGAGGGGCAGGAACAGACCGCGAACATCGAAGGAGGCTCCTTTGAAGGCCGCAAGAAGCAGCCCGACAAGTACGTCCTCTCCTACAAGCGCCGCCTTGGTGCCGCAAGCGAGGCAACTCCCGGGTTTACCGAGAATGCTGGCTCTGTCAAGATCGACCCAGAGAGCGTCGGTGCCATCGGTGTCACGCTGACTGGTGTCTCGCTGCATGTCGCCATCGGCTTCGATGCGACGGACGGCTGTGTGGCCACCTATACCTACAAGACCAAGGGCACAACGGATGCCAACGGAGCCCTTACGGACATCACCCTGGCAGCCAAGGCTTCAGGCTAAGTCGGCAATCAACCGACTCTCGGATAGCTCAGATGGTAGAGCGCTCGCCCATGCGAGAGGCCGCTGGTTCGATTCCAGCTCCGGGCCCTAATCCCTTAAGGAATGGACAATATCGAGTATGATCTTGCCGATGTCATCATCGAAAGGCCGCACGACTTCAAGGTCGGGCGAAAGGGTTTCAAGCTCTACCCTGTCACACTGGCCAAGATGCTCCTCTTGAAAAGGCATATTGACGGGCTGGATCTCAATACTGACATTCTGAAAGCGAATCCCTATCTTGAGGCACTGAGAATAGCCAAGGGCAACAAGGAAATCTGCTGCCGCATCCTTGCATATCACACTTCGCCCAACACCTACAAGGATTTGTACGACACGCGTGCCATCAATTCGAGAAAGACCTTTTTCATGAAGAACCTATCCGATGAGGACATGGCTTCTCTAATGATATATGTCCTTTCGGATGACAAGTATGAAAAAATCATCAGACATCTCGGCCTCGACAAGGAGCGCGAGAAGCTTGACAAGGTGCTTGAGGTCAAGAGGAAGGATAAAAGCAATCTCAGCTTCAACGGCCTTTCAATCTTCGGGACGTTCATCGGACAACTGAAGGAGATGGGGTATTCGGACAACGAAATACTATATGAGAGAAGTTACACCTACCTTCGCCTGATGCTTGCCGACAAGGTGGTATCCATATTCCTCACCGACGAGGAGCGTCAGGAGCTCGGCACCGAACTTGGCGGGGACCTTATAGATGCAAATGATCCGGAAAATGCAGAAAAGGTACTCGACGCGCTAAAGAAAAGGGGTGTCAAAACCGATTGATAACAATGGACAATCTTCACGTACCCATAACAGGAGACGACAACAGCTTTGCCAGTGCGCTCGCCGATGCAAGAAGCAAGGTCAAGGCCACGTCAAGGGAAATCGAGCAGAACGGCAAGAGCATCGAGAAGGTCTTTGACCGAATGAAGTTAGCTGCCGCAGGTGTGTTTGCCGGGTTCTCTGCCAAGGAGTTCATCCAGAAGGTTGCCTCCGTTCGCGGCGAGTTCCAGAAGCTTGAAGTTGCCTTCACTACGATGCTCGGTAGCGCCGACAAGGCCAATGCGCTCATGCAGCAGCTCACCAAGACCGCCGCAACAACCCCCTTCGACCTACAGGGAGTGACAAACGGCGCAAAGCAGTTGCTCGCCTACGGCATCGAGTCAGAGAAGGTCAATGACACGCTCATACATCTGGGCGACATCGCAGCCGGTCTTTCCCTCCCGCTTACCGATCTTGTTTACCTGTACGGCACAACGATGGTACAGGGCAGAATGTTCACGCAAGATCTCCGACAGTTCCAGAACCGAGGCATCCCCATTGCCGAGGAACTGGCCAAGGTATTGGGAGTGACCAAGGATAAGGTGCAGGAACTTGTTTCAACCGGCAAGGTCGGAGCCAAGGAGTTCAACCAGGCCATCATGGCCATGTCCTCCGAGGGCGGCAAGTTCGCGGGCCTCATGGAAGCCCAGTCGAAGACCATAACGGGACAATTATCCAACATCGAGGATGCCATCCAATCGATGTTCAACGAGATAGGCCAACAGTCGGAGGGCATCATCAACGAATCGCTTTCGGTCGTTTCATCCCTTATCGAGAACTATGAGAAGGTCGGCAAGGTTATTCTTAGCCTTGTCGGCATTTATGGTGCGTATAAGACAGCCGTGATGGTTGTTTCTGCTCTCGAATCTTTCCGCGCAAAGAATCTTTTGTTACAAGCTGTCGGGATAAAGGGGGTGACGGCTGCGGAAGCCGTTCATTATTATTGGCTTGTGTTGTGCGAGAAAGCTCAAAAACTCCTCAACAAGACTATGCTCGCCAATCCATACGTCCTTGTTGCCGCAGCAGCTGCAGGTCTTGTGGCGGTCATGTGGAACATGAAGTCCCAGCAAGATCGTGTGAACGATGCCCTGGACGATTATAACCGCCATAAGGAGGAGACCATAGCCAACGAAGAAAAGCACAAGAACAAGATCAATGAGCTTGTTCAGATAGCTGGCGATGAAAGCCTCTCGACCGACACAAGGCGTATAGCCATGATGAGGTTGATGGAAGAATACCCCGACCTGTTCAATAAATACCATACCGAGATTGAAGCCCTGAAGGATATAGCCAAGTGGAAAGAGAAGATTGCCGAACTTGAGGGTAAGAAGACCTTTGCCAGTGCGGAAAACGAGCTTGCCTATATCAACGAAGAGATAAGAAAACTGGAGGAAAAGGGCAAGGCCACATTTGAAACCGTCGCTGCTGCGACCGCCGGCGGCGTGTCTTACATCAGGCAGACAGGAGGGCGCACCAAGGCCGAAGAGGCAAGACTCAAAGCCTTGAAGAAGCAACGCCTTCAAGTGGAGGGCAAAGTACAGAAGGAGCAAGAAGAAGCCTACTTCAAGGACCTTACCGGCTTATCTAATGAAGAGCTTGAAGCCAAGATCAAAGAAAGAGAAGCCCTGATAAAAAGGCTGGATGCCATGGGAGCAGGCGAAAACGTCAAGATCGGTGACGCTCATGGTACATATTCAAGGAACGAACTTCAAGCCCAACAAAGGATGTTGGAGTTTGAGCAGAACCGTCGTGCCCAGATCATTGCCGACGGCTCCAAGAACTTCGTGAACGAGGCAAGAAAGGCATACAAGAAAGAATCCGATGAGCTGAACAGGCTTCGTTCTCTCACTGACCCGAAGAAGCGCGCCGCCAGCAAGATGGAGGTCGAGGTCGGCGGCAAGATGATAAAGGCTTCGGAACTAAGCGCCGACCAGCTTGCGGATCTCATCGCCAAGCAGGAGGAAAAGGCCGAGGATGCCAAGAAGAAACTGGAAAAACTATCCGGTCGATCCGTCAAGGGCGATACCGACAAGGCCGAGCGTGAGCGAGAAAGGCTTTTGGAGCAGCAAAAAAAGGAGGAGGAAGAACGCAAGAAGCTGTTAAAACAGCAGATTGACGACATGCACGCTTATCTTCGTGAATACGGCTCCTTCGAGCAAAAGAAGCTTGCCATCACCGAAGAGTACGAGCAGAAGATCAAGGATGCCAAGACCGAAGGTGAAAAGCTTATCCTTCAAAAGCAGAAAGAACAGGACCTCTCCAGCCTCTCATACGAAGAGATTTCCAAAGGCATAGACTGGAAGACCCTTTTCAGTGGTGTCGGCTCCCTTGCAAAGGAAATGATGCAGCCGATGATGGACCAACTGCAGGCATACACCAGGACAGACGAATATCTGAAAGCCGATTCGCAGACACAGCGCGATGTTGTTGAACTTATCCAGGAACTTCGTCAATATTTGGGTTCCGACCAGAGCGTGACATGGGAAAACCTCGAAAAGGCCATCGAGGACTTCTCTGCATCTGTCGATGCCTACAACAAGGCTGTCGTTGACGAGAGGGTAGCCATGCAAAGGGTTGACGAGGCCAAAGTCAGGCTTGCAAAGGGCGAGATAAGCAAAGAGGAATACGACAAGATATTGGCCGATGCAAAGAAATTCGGCGATGCCACCGTATCTGCCAAGAAGTCGATGGAGGGTTTCGCCACGAAACTGAACGACACCACAGACGAAGTCGCCAACTACACCTCCAAGCTGTCCGTGGCACTGAACAACGCCAAGGGATGGAAGAACCTTGAAGGATTCGGCAATATCCAGCAGTCGGCGGGTATGATTGACGATTTCAAGAGTGCCCTTGATTCGGCATTGCCTTCATTTGGTGGCGGCATGGCAGAGACTATTGGTGACAAACTTTCCTCATCTATAGGCGAAGGTCTCTCAAGTCTCGGAAGCGGACTGTCGAACGTCCTTTCAAGCGGCATGGGGCAGATGATCGGCTTCATCGCCCAGATACCCAAACTCATCCTTGAAGTAGCAAGTGCCATCAAGAACTTTGTCACTGGCATCATAGATACGTTCACAGAACTCATATCATTGAGGTGGATAGATGACCTTGTCAACTCCATTCTCGGTGCGATAGACAACCTTGTGAACGCGATCTTTGACCTACCGGAGAATCTCTACAAGGTTTTGGAGTCCATTGCAGTTAAAGGCATTGGTGGACTTCTGAACACCGTAATAGGAAGAATCGGCAATGTCCTTTCTTTTGGCGCACTATCGTCCAAAGGCCCTTCGGACTGGTTCACGAACTCCAATGCCAAGGAGGTGGCCAAGTCCATTGATAATCTCACCGACAGGAACAAGCTACTGACCCAAGCCATCGAGGACTTGACTGATGAAATGGCCAAGGCAAGGGGTGCAGCAGCTATAGAGATTTCCTCACAAGCTGCCAAGCTTCAACGTGAGACCAACGAGAACCTTCTTGAAATAGCCAAAGAGCAAGCGGGTTATCATTCTGCCCACAACTCATGGAACTACTATTGGGGAGGGTATAGCCAAGAGCAGATAAATCGTCTCAGCGGGCAGATTGGCAGGGAGTGGAACGGTGACATCTGGGACCTCACCCCCGAAGAAATGAAGATGCTGCGCTCCAACGTGGATATGTGGGAGCAGATCATCAACACAGGCAAGGGTGGATATGGCGAGAGCGTGGCCGATAAACTCAATGACTACATCGAGCAAGCCGGCAAGCTTCAAGAGATAACAGACAAGCTGTACGAGAACCTCACCACCACCACCAAAGAAAACGTGTTCAACGATTTCCTGAGCGACCTCTATGATCTTGCAGACGGAAGCGAGGATGTTTTTGATGACATTGCCGATAGCTGGCAAAAGATGGTGAACAAGATGGTCGTTAACAACCTTGTCGGGGCACGATTCCAGAAGAACCTCGAAGCATGGTACGAGGAACTTGCGAAACTCAACGAGAGCAAGGTGAACGGCGAACTGTCCGATGCTGACTACAAGAGAAGGCTTGAACTACTAAAGGCCGAATACGAAGGCTATGTCACCGAAGCGCAGAAAGACATCGAGACACTAAGGGACAACGGCATCATTTCGGAGGCTGGCGAATATAAGCAATAAGCCACCACCAAAGGCTTCCAGACCATGTCGCAGACGCAAGGAGAAGCCCTTGAAGGACGATTCACAGCCCTTCAGATAACTGGGCAGACGATAAGCGAGCGTATTCTTTCGGTCTTCAATCAATTGTCAGAACTCACTTCGATCCAGTCGATAGGCAACACCTATCTGTCGGAGATAAGGAACATGATGCTTTCATCAAACAGCTACCTTGAGGACATATCAAGGTTCACCAAGCAGATATTAAACGATTTTACCATCAAGATAGATCAGGTGGTAAGTAATACGAGCAGGCTATGACGGGAGACGTGACAATCAACGGCTACGACGCTTTCACGCGATGGGGTATCAACCTTGAGGACGGTGCCCTGTCTGCGCTCATGACCCCTCCACCCCTCAAAGAGTTTGTGGAGAACACTTCCAGACTCGAACACGGCAAGAGGGTGATAGCCACCAATCCGAAGTACGCAGAAAGGGAGTTGACTCTTCCATTCCATATCATAGCATCGTCGAAAAGCGATTTCCTTGGCAAGTATGGCCTTTTTTGCACCGATGTCCTATCAAAAGGGACGATCTGTCTAAGCACAAGATACCAGACGGGAGTGTATTACAACCTCATCTATGTAAGCTGCACTCAGTTTCGTCAGTTCCAACAGGAAATGGCTGTCTTTTCCTTGAAGGTTATAGAACCCAACCCATACGTTAGGACATCATCGACACCAACGCCAACACCAGTATGATTCAAGAGAGATCAAGCGAGACCACAGGCATAACCATAGGCATAAAGAGGGGCAGCGGTTTGACAGAATTGACCATTGAGACCGTCCCCATCACGCCATCGTCAATCCGTAGGTTCCGGCTTATGGAAGAGGATTTCGTGCGCCTTGACTTCTCACTTGCCGCACCCATCCATTTCGCCATCGGCGACCACATTGATGACCCCATCTTCGGGCGGTTCGTCATCACGCACGAACAGATGCCGAAGTACAACACCACTACTGGAGGGTACGACTACCAGCTGCAATTCGATGCCCCATACATCGGTTGGAGGAACAGGGTGTTCATGCTCACGGCCACAACTGGCAGCAGCGAAAATACCAGGATAAGGAAGGAAGCATCATGGACGCTGACAGCCAAGCTCGCAGACCATGCGGGGGAGATAATCCGCAACCTTAAGGTGCTTGGACAGACATATACCGTTAGCATCGATAGCACCACAGCCACTCACGCAGGTGAGGTGAGATGTCTCCAGTACAGCGGCGTAAGCATCCTGCAAGCCCTGGGGATGATGGCTGAGGAATACGAGTGCGAATGGTGGGTGACGGGCACGACAATTCACTTCGGCAGATGCATATCAGGCGACGAAATAATGCTCTCGCTCGGCACTAACATCGAGAGCATGAACATCAGCGACAACAGGAATACATTTGCCAGCAAGGTGTATGTATATGGATCGCAGACGAACATGCCACCTACGTACCGCAAAAAGCTCTCGTTTACATATACAGACGAAGGAAGCGGGAAATACAAGCCCAGCATCGCGTTGACATCAGAGATGTTCGCCATTACCGGGACAACGGAGATACATATGCCAGACAGTAGTCTGAGGGTATGCACTGGATATATTGGCGCGGCTGGCAGCTATGGCGTTGTATTTCCCAGGATAATGGCCGGGCAGGTAGTGGTGACCGGCACCCAGGATGCGCAAGATCCGACGATTACCTACACGGTTATGGTATCCCTTGAAGACAATACCCAGCTGTGGAGCAAGACCGTAGTTACTACAGGTATCTGGCGCACACAGGCTGGCACATTAAGGGTGACATTCCAGCCGACAGAGATACTTGAAGCCAGAGAGAGTGCAGCAATTACAATACCAGCAGCAGGGACAATCAAGATCACCATTGTAGCTGCAATGGCCAATGTGATATCCCAGGTAGATCCCGAAGCCGAATATTGGGAAGACGCGAATCTATTGAGTGTAGTAGGATCGGCCACAATCGAGCCAAGTTCATCATCATCATCGAGGGTGATCACGTGCACCAACGGGACGGACACGAAGACTATCAGATTCAATCCGAGCTCATCAACTGCAACGGAACAGCACGGGCTTTTCTCGTTCATTAGCGGTTCGGCGAATGTGGGAGAGACGCTGACCATCGACGACGACGGGGTGTATAATGTGCCAACCTCGTTCTACGTTACGGAATATGACGACCAGAGCTCCCTGGCAAGTATAGGGGCCAACAGGCTGAGAATGCCTGCAGGCGACTACCTGCTGATGAGCGGCGTGAGCGAAGCCAACGCGGTTGAGCGGGTGGTGGTCTTCGATGACATCTACCCAGATGGCAAGCTGAAGGTGACAGGCGTCACGACGAAGCAGCGCACATCATACACCGAGTATGAAGGCGAGATCCAAAAGGCCGTGTGGCAATGGAAGGAATACGTCATTGAAGTGGAGAAATTCGCGGGTGGGGCATTCAGGTTCAGCACCGACTACATACTTGCCAACACAACGCTGCAAGTTCGGTTCCTCACCCCAGAGGATGTGGAGGGTGATGCCCAGGAATATGCAGAACAATGCCTCCTTGCTGGCATGACATTCGAGGTGGCGTTCAACCGTGCATCCGGGACGTTCACGATTGTCCGCAATGACGATTACGGGGCACTGCTGCCAAACGAGACGCTCTACCCGAAGGTGGGTGATCCGCTGGTGATCATCGGATGGAACAGCAAGGCCATCGCAAACCTGGGGCTGATAGACGACGCGGAACAAAGACTGCAGGCGAAGGGAGAGGAATACATGGCAGCGATGGAACAGGGCCAATTCACCTTCGATTGCACGATGATGAGTGACTTCATGTTCTGGCTTTGGCAGGCGGTTGAGTGGCACACCGAAGACGATGAGCACATTACCAGTTCCGACGGGTGGCTCATATTTGTAAGGGACAGCGACACATACGATGTATTTGCAGTACCAACAGCTGGTATGGCCGTATGCATTCATCATGAGGCGCTCCAGAGCGACAAGCATAGCAGGGTGATAGGCTATGAGTTTAAGCTCGATAAACCGTATGACAGCCCGAAGCTGACCATAGGAGAGACAGATCGATATAGCCGGCTGGCGCAGCTCGAGAAACAGATAACAACAATCAAGTGATATGGCTAACGAGAAATACATATCCCAATTTACTGGAGAACAGATAGACGACGCTTTCGCTCAGCTGATGGCGGGGGAGACCACGCGCAACAGCGCATATCAGACAGCCGAGGAAGGAAGGGATGCTACCTTCGCAGGCAAAGAGGCGACAAGGGATGCGGCCAATGCAGCTGCCCTCGCCGCTTCGGATAGTATAGCACAATTAGGTCGTGAAATAAACGGCAGCACAAAGAACTATCAAGAGGGGTATGTTCTTAACTATAGCGCCTCGACACGTGGCACTATTGGCACATCTGCAGGAGGAGCTGTATGTGCAAGTAATAGCTATATACCGGTGCAAGGCGGTGAGACGGTTGAATGGTATTCGGGTGCAAGTGCAGACTATGCCGACAGACAGAAATTGAGCCTTGTGGCTTACAATGCTGACAAACAGATTGTGTCAGCATACAACACGACTGCTACCAACGGGTGGGCAGTAAAGACGATTACGCTGCCTTCTAACTCTGGCATTGCATTTATTCGCGGCTCATTTGTTCTTGCGAATCTTTCACAATGTTATATCAAGATCAATGGAGTGGTGGCCTGGCGCCCTACGGATAATTATACAGGCCAGGGGCAGAGAATCACCACGCTGGAAAACGGACTCAGCGACCTTCAAACCAGCGTGGACACACAGATAGAAGGTCTTGAAACAAATATAACCACGCTGGAAAACGGACTCAGCGACCTTCAAACCAGCGTGGACACACAGATAGAAGGTCTTGAAACAAATATAACCACGCTGGAAAACGGCATTAAGGAGGATGTTTCGGATGTCGAAAAAAAGACCAGCGAAAAAATATTCAACACGGCAGGTATGCTGGACGGTAACGTTGAGCAGTATCTGACCATTGAGGCCGGAGGCATCTCCAGTGGAGCTGACACCTCAAACGGTAATAGCATCCGAACCAAAGGTTTCATAGACCACCCCTCTATCAAGGTTGCACTCGGTACCGGCAAAAAAATGCTGGTTGCCGGGTACAATGAAGATGGCTCATGGAAACGGAACGATAGCTATGGCTGGAGGTCAACTGGAGGCGAGTTTTCCTTTGCCACGAAATATCGAATCGTCTTCCGCACAAGCCCAGAAACGCCTATCACACCCGCCGATTTCGAGTCGTTCGGAGTACGGGTGACGGTTTATGACGCAAGCGTGAAGAAGGCGCTCATACCATCGGATGTTGTCAATGATCTCACAACAGGAGGTGCGCGTGTGCCGCTCAGCGCACAACAGGGCGTTGCTCTGAAAACAGAAATTGACGCAATAAAAGGCCCTGGCACGACCACAGCGCTCAATAATCTTGGCACCATTGCATCGTTCTTGTCCGGCTATACAACAGCCGACAGCCTACAGGCGTTATTGGCAGCTATTGCGAGCAGACTGATTACGTTTGACGACTGCTCGACCGCGCTGCAACAGCTGATACTATCAGGTGGCGGCGGCGAAGTGGTGAACAACCCGGATGACGAGGACCTGACAGTGGTCGGTGGATTCTTGAAGTTCAAGAACAAGGATTATAGCCCTGCTGCATTTTCGGGCCTTGGGCGAATATTTCTAAGGAAGAACATCGTCGGAGGCTCCAATATAATCTCAAGCTCGATGTTCCCGACAGCCAACACTATTTATGTGGTGCAGTACGCCTATGCGTTTGCAGCATCAGAGCCGACCATTTCATTGCCTTCTAATTGCATCCTCCTGTTCCATGGAGGGTCATTCAGCGGAGGTAGCATGGTCCTTGACAACACCACCATTTTAGGCACTGATGACGGGTTCCGAAACATGGAGGTGACTGGAACGGTCAAGAATGACAAGGTCGAGTCAAGGTGGTTCTATAACGGGGGGGCAGACTTCGCCCAGGATTGGATCAACATCGTTTCCATAGCCAACGCCTCGCAACGCGACATTGTATTCAAGAAAGGGAGCTACACCATTGGCGATGGCGTGATGAACGGGGCAACACCGGTCATCAGATGCGCGACGAGTGTTGACTTCGCCGGCTCTGAAATCACGCTTGCTCCTACAGGCGAACACCTGTATCTTGCCTTCCGAAACAGCGAGTCGGAAGACATAGAGATAACCAGCGAGCTTGTCAGTGAAATAAACGCCAAGCCCAACAAGTTCTCAACATTGGCTGACTGCTGCCTGCTCATTACAGACAGTAATACAGAAGAGGTGGTCAGACATAGCAGCAGCACGAGATATAACAGGAAAGAGTACCTGTATATCGACAAGGACGGGTACAGGCAGAATGACTATTTCGGCGACACCATCAGCCCGACTTCCATCAAAAAGATTGACTGCTCGAAAAGCTCCAAAGTCAGCAATGTAAGGATACGGCTGACCGACGGGTTCACAGGGACACAGAGCAGCAACTACAGGTTTATTGGACTGCGTTTCTCGGCATCTTCAAACCTTACGTTTGAGAATATCCAGATGGACATCGACTGCCAGAACTACAAGCTGAACTACGTGTACGGCGACAGCGGCTACAACATCAGGTTCATCAATTTCCGCTCAAGGAATACTGCAGATGCCACATCGGTCAGCGGCGCCAACGTGAACAGCTCATACGTATTCCACTTCTACCACATCATCAAGCTAACGATGGAGAGCGTCAAGGTATCTGGCCTGACCAATAGCGGCTGGGGTGCGACCGGTACAAACTACATCACGGACTGGACTATTCGTGACAGCGAGTTGAGCAGAATCGACAACCACATCCGCCTGAACAACCTGTATGTGTATAACTCGATAATCGGCAACAAGGGAATCCACTACACCGGATGGGGCGAGATGATAATAGAGAACTCGACATTCATAGGTTGCACAAATGCCATGCAGCCTCGCGAGGACTACGGTTCGTTCTTCGACGGGAACATCACGCTGCGCAACATCAGGTTAATAGGCGTAGGTGCCGTGCTCGGCATCCAGCTATACAATGACGACTTTGGGCTGGACTATCATGCAGATGCGGTCGGATGCCGAAAACTGACCATAGATGGGCTCAGGGTTGAGAACGCGCCTTCGGACTTCAAGCTCCTAAAGGTGACAGGCAATGTGCCACTTGAGACAAAGGTCATGCCACACTTTAAGGCGAGGAATATCGAATCGCTTTATCTGACACTGTGCAACAGAGGGTGGAGCGAGCAATCGGTACTTGGGGACAACGACCTGCGATTTGACATCGAGGGTTCAGACCTCAGAGGCTGCGGCCTTTTCGAGGCAGGCTCAAGCACCACGGGCAACAAGATCGCGAAGGTCAAATTGGTTAACTGCGAGAACGTGAAGATGGGCACCAACGATTCTGCTCTGATAGAGATGTATGGCTGCACAGTAACAGACATGGCCTCGGACACAAACGGCTATTACATCCACAATTCACGCCTGGTATTGAATGAGATCAGCGAGGTTGGCACAGGCAGTATCGACATGATCGGCTGTGTGCTTGACATTGCGCAAGGCCTTTCGCAAGCAGAGAAACTTGCCGTTAAGACGCTTTACAATGGGGACTTGCAGGGCTCAAATGTGAAAAAATCAAGCTGCGTAAACACAGACGCTTTGGATGACGTTTTGTAAATCATAGCCAGGCAACACATATATTACAATTACCCACCCTAAAAACAAACATATAATGAAGACGAAAGAAGAAATCAAGGCCCAGATGTCAGCACTGGTTGACGAGGCCTATGAGAGTGGTGCGGCGGTGAAGGCCGCAGAGTTGGAGCAGCGCATCGAGGCAGAACGCCAGGCGTACTTCGAGAAGGGCAAGGAGGCTGGCTACAAGGAAGCCATGGACTCCCACCCATCGACACCTGCAGATGGTGATCCCGGACAGATCCGCGAGTTCAACATCGAGAACAAGCACGTCTCCGGGTTCATGGCCGACCCTGCCTACGATGCGCCAGGCTTCGCCACAGGCAGCGGCCTCTCCGTGGTGGACAAGTATATCAAGTCAGCCGTCGAGGGCGACACCCAGAGCCCGACGGAGCGCCCGGCTCCCATTCCCTTCGATTTCGACTCCATCCTTGACCAGGACGGTGTCGAGATCCTAGCTGCTGGAGGCATCCGCAACCTCGTGCCAGGCCGCACCTATACTTACTTCAAGGCCCATGGGGCCGAGGTCTCCCGCGGCACGTTCCGCACCACCGGCACCGTCCGCATGATCCACACCGCCGACACCCATCCCATCCTCAACATCCGCGACCTCGGAGGCTATCCCTGCGAGGGCGGGCACGTAGCCTACGGTCGAATCATCCGATGTGGCCGAATACCCAAGGAGCTCAAGAAGGCCGACACCAACGCTCAGATCCTCCGCAACCTCGGCATCACCGCCGAAGTCAGCTTCAGCTCCTCCTGGGCCGCGCGTTCCGACCTCGGCTGGAGAGCCTACACCTACAGCATCTACGGCTACGCCTACATTCTCCAGAAGCCCACAAAATACAAGGAGGTCTTCACCCGCATCCTCGCCGAGGCCAAGGCAGGCGGATGCACTCTCATCCACTGTCAGGCTGGTGCCGACCGGACAGGTACCGTCTCCGCCGTTCTCCTTGGCGTTCTCGGCGTGCCAGTGCCACTCATCATCAAGGACTGGGAGCTCACCAGCTTCTGCGCCTGGTTCAATCGGAAGCGCATCTCAGACTGGGCAATCCGCACAGCTCCAACCGCCGACCCAGAGACAAGAGCCATAATCCTGAATGAAGCCCCCTACGGAGAGCTGAGAGAGTTCTTTGTCGCGATGAAGAATACCTTTGGGAAGAACGGCGAGACCTTCCAGCAGCAATGCTATTCGTTCCTGACCAAGACGGTCGGCTTCTCAGCGGCACAGATTGCGGATTTACGCAAAGAATTGACAGAAACACAGAACTGATAAAAACAAGGTTGGCCAACATTAGAGATAATTAACCCAATTCAAAAACTAAAAATTTTCATATTATGGATGACAAACAACTCAACATCCTTCCTGTTGTGACAGGCGGCAATGGCACAGACGGGGACATCGAGAGGGCCGTGATAGAGGCGAACAACGGCGGGCGCAGATTCAGGCGCAACGTGGAGAAATACTGCAGGATGCTGGGGAACACCCATACGATCCTGAGCGACTTCACGCAGACGAAGAACAAGCTGAAGGATAAGGACGGGCGGTTCAATGTAAGGAGGTATTTCGAGGTATGAACGAGATGGGAATATACAGACTATATAAGGCGGTGTTTGCGCTCCTGGGAGGGGGCGTAGGCTGGATCGTAGGCGAATTCAAACCCGCATTCCCACTCATTGTGGTGGCGGTGATTTTTATCATCTACGATGCATACACGGCATACAGCCTATCGAGTCGAGTGCACAAGAAATACCCGGACCGCACGCAGCGAAGGGCCGCGAAGTTCACCAGCTTCGCATTCGGTAAGGTGATCAGCCAGACCATACCAAAGAGGCTGTTCCTTATTGTCCTTGCATTCCTCGTGGAGCACTGGGTATTCATCCACGTCCAGGTGCCGCTATCATACGTGGTGACGGGGGCCATCTGCTTCGAACAGGCATGGAGTATCCTTGAGAACGAGAGCAGCTGCCGCGACGAAGGTGAGAGCCGGTTCTGGAGACTGCTGCAGCACATAATGATTGACAAGACAGAGCGACACTTCGACATCGACCTGAGCGAACTAAAGGATGGCGATCGGGTGACAGATGAGCAGATTGCCGCTGCAAGGGAGATGCTGCGCAGAATGGAAGAACAAAAACGCAAGCAAAATGAAAATAATGATTGACGCAGGGCACGGTATAGGATGCCCAAACGGTAGCCCGGACAAGCAGCTCATGGAATGGCAATGGGCGCGAGAGATAGCCTCCGAGGTGGCGAGCGAGCTCATATCGCGAGGGTATGACGTGACGATGGTCACACCAGAGCGGGAGAACATCGGCATCAACCAGAGGGTGGCGCGCGTGAACAAGATGTGCCACCTGTATGGCCGCGACAACGTGATGGTGGTAAGCATCCACAGCAACGCGAGCGGAGGCGTCCCAGGATGGCACTCAGCACGCGGGTGGAACGTCCTTGTGGCGAGGAACGCAGGGAACCGAAGCAGGAAGCTGGCCACGCTCCTGACGGAGCAGGCGGCGCTCGAAGGGCGACCCGTCATGCACCCGAAGGCCGACCAATTGTACTGGGAGCGCGACGATCTCGGCATCCTATGCAGGACGCTGTGCACGGCGGTACTGACCGAGAGCGGATTCCATGACAACCGTATGGATGTGCCATGGCTGCTGTCCGACGAGGGCAGGGCCGCGTGCGTGAGGATTCATGTAGAGGGTATCATCAAATACATCGAGCAGAATGGAGCGGAATAAGGGCATCAAGGCCGTATTGGGCCTCCTCGTGCTGCTGGTGGCCATTTCGTTGGCCACATGGGCGGTAACGAAGGTGGACAAGGCGTACGAGCGTATGCGAGCGGAGAGAGAGAATGCGAGGCGCGACACGGTGGTGGTAATCGATACCGTCTTCATCGATCGCCCGATAGTGAAGGACAGCACCATCGTCAAGTACGTCTTCCGGACGTTCAAGGTGGTGGACACCCTCACCGTCATGCTGACCGACACGCTCCGCGACTCCATCCTGGTAGAGGTGCCCATCATGCAGAAGACCTACGCGGGCGATGACTACCAGGCGTGGGTGAGCGGGTATGAGCCGAGGCTGGACAGCATAGAGATCTATCGGAGAGAGACCACCATCAGAGTGAAGCCGCGAAAATGGTCGATAGGCTTTCAGGCAGGCTACGGACTGACCACAAAGGGATTCGCTCCTTATATAGGAGTGGGTGTAGGTTACAAGCTCCCTCCATAGGAAATCGTCAGCAAATAAGAAATGCTCGTTATGGCACTGAATTTCATCCGTTTATATTTTCCGTGCGCGATTTTGGTATTTCGTGCGCAAATAAACGGGACAACAGACGTAAAATATTTGTGTGTTTATTATAGAATCAAGAAAGCCCTGCGCATTTCAGCGAAGGGCTTCCATAATTAGGAGGTAATAAGATAAAACAAATTCAAACGGTAACGGTCAATAGTTCTGTTGCAAGGCGATGCAAACCATCAGCGATTTTGCGGGCTTGTTTTGGTCGGGGTTTTGAGATTCCAGAAGCGTAATGGGCAAGTTGCTTTTGGTTAATTCCTGTAATGGTCTGCAATGCTGAGAACGAAAAAATACCTCGATAGTATTCGAGAAGAGATCGAACATCGAATTTGTAAAGAATAGAGTAGTTAGTGTCAAAAACAGCAGGATAGCTTTCTCCATCTGACTTGGCGCATTCGACATAAAAGTCGATACTTTCTTGAACTTCCTTCTTGAATTGTTCAAAATCATTAGAACCTGAAACGATCCAACCAGGAAGCAAATCACACGAACAGCAATAACCAGTTTCGGTGATACCAGTGTTCATAAGGATTTCCATAAGTTAGTGGTCGGCAAAGGAATTATTTAGGAAAACGACAATAGAATTATAATGGGCAGTCCAGCAGATAGGTTGAAGTCCCTTAGAACTTCAACCCCGACTGAGACTCAATTGACTTGAGTAAGAACCCGCAGATGACATCACTTGGCTGACCGTTCACCGTGACCTTGCCCGTCTTGGTGGGGTGCTTGAATTGCCTATGACTGCCTTTCTGTGCAACCAACACCCAGCCATCTTGACTGAGTGCATCTAAGATTCTGGATACTTTAACATTTTTCATTGTTGTATCGTAATCTTTTCAAGTGCAAAAATAGTAAAAATACTACTAATATGCAAATAAAATATATAAATAATAGTATTTTTACTATTTTATATTTTGATTTCCATTATTTGACAAGTTCACTGAGCAAAAAAACTTTTGAAAATCACATATAATTTTTGAATACCTCTTTCAAGAGTTTTTCGTTGTTGTCGTTTATGATCTCGAAGTCCTTTGCTATATACACGTCAGCAATACCAAGAGAGCCGATGTGATTCAGAGCTTCATCGACATCGCTCTTGCTGAACCTCATCAAGTTGCGGGAGAGCGTGGCGAAAGTGTGTCTCGCCTGATAGAACTGCAAGCCCTCTATGCCAACGGCCTTGCCAACCTCCTTCAGTCCCTTGTTGAGATTGACATTGAAAGTTATGTAGGAAATATATCGTCTGAAGAAGCGGAACATCATGTTTCCAAAATCTTTATATTTCTCCACAAGATCCTTTATCACCGGCTGTATCTTCACCTCGATATAGGCTTCATCGCTCCTCCTGCCTCTCGTTTTTGTCCTGTTGTACTTGATCACGTCACCTTTGCAGGCTTTGCAGTTGTAGAGGTCAACGCTGTTCATTCCCATGAGGCAGAAGGACAGGATGAAGCAATCCCTTGCAAGCTGGGCCCTGCTCCCCTCCTTCCCTTTGTAGTCATACACTTTCAGAAGCTCTTCAAGGGTAAGCGAGCGCACGCCCTTCCTTAGAACCTGGCGGGGCACCTTGAACCGCTGGAACGGATCATTCTTGATGACCTGCTCGTAATCGGTGTTGTACTTCCTCATCGCCTCCCTGTAAAGGTGTCTCATCAGTCCGAGATACTTGGACTTCGCACGCGGCTTCCCTGCAAGGTGTTCTTGGAACCCCTGCAAAAGAGAGTAGTTGATGCGATTGAAACCCAGCTTCCTTTGCCCAAGATATGATTCAAGGCTGTTGAGCATTGTCCTGTAATCGGAGAGGGAGGTTGTGGATGTGTGAACCATCCATTCTTCGGCGAACTCAAAGAAATCCATGCTCGCCTGCGGGACGACAAGCCGCTCCGCTATATAAGCGGCATCCACCTGCCTCTCTGCGAGCTCCAGGGAAAGGTCGAAAAGCCTGTCCTGCAATTTTCTCCTCATCGACTCAATGAGCTTCGCCTTGTTGGGATCTTTGATGCGCTTGCCGTTGGATGAAAGCTCCGAATCCGTCACGAATACCTCCGTTGGGATTCTCTTTTTTGTTTTGCCGTGGCAGATAAGGAAGGACACGGCATGTGTTTTTTTCTTGTTCTTTTTTCTGATCTCGATTGTAATGGTTGCCATTTTAACGGAAATTTGGCGGAAATTTTGGGCATAAAAACTGGATTCCATGTCCAAAAACAAGTAAGCCTTTAAGGGGTCAATCCCTATCAAGGAGCGCCTTAATCTCCTGATTATTAAGTAAATGTAGTCCCATACGGAGTCGAACCGTAATCGAAGGAACCGGAATCCTTTATTCTATCCATTGAACTATGGGACCGATGTCGCTGGATTTGCGGGTGCAAAGATACAGCAAAAAAATCAGAAAAGCAAATTCTTGGAGCAAAAAAT